>JAEEGL012679401.1_pt1 | contig 214525 bp, 167 predicted proteins | sample 9134231 | NCBI WGS metagenome assembly JAEEGL01 (sample SAMN16246548, study PRJNA631951) | gut metagenome | biome: gut microbiome; feature: rumen; material: fiber-attached | host: Bos | place: Iran: Karaj | collected 2018-10 | reverse complement strand
TACCATCCAAACCCTGGTGGCTATAGAGTGAGTGTCCACCTCTTCCCATTCCGAACAGAGAAGTTAAGCCTCACATCGCCGATGATACTGCACTAGTTTGTGGAAAAGTAGGTCGCCGCCATCCTTCCAAGGAGCATCACCAAAAAAGCGATGCTCCTTTCTTTTTGTCCGACCCCTGCAGTGCGAGGCACAATTCTTGCATGCACACCCCGTAACACCGCCTCCGTTCCCCCTGGGCGAAACAAAAATGGACAACGAAGATATCCCCGTTGTAACTAATCTATGAGAGAATGGTAAATCAGTATCCCTCTGGATTTTGGCGCTGCCAGTTCCAACTGTCGCGCACCATATCATCGATACCGTATTTAGCCTGCCATCCAAGTTCGGATTTTGCTTTCGACGGATTGCAATAACAAGTGGCGATATCGCCAGCACGACGCGGTTTTATGCTGTACGGAATATCCACACCGTTGACACGAACAAAGGCATTCACCATATCCAGGACACTATATCCGTTACCAGTTCCCACGTTGTAGATGAAAGTCCGATTGTCTGAATGTTTAAAATCTTGGGAGAAGCATTGCAGGGCGGCAACGTGTGCATTGGCCAGGTCGCAGACATGGATATAGTCACGCACACCTGTACCGTCAGGGGTTGGATAGTCGTTGCCAAAAACACCCAATTCTTTACGCTTGCCAACAGCCACCTGGGTAATGTAGGGCATCAGATTGTTAGGAATACCGTTGGGGTTCTCCCCTATCCTACCGCTAGGATGTGCGCCCACCGGATTAAAATAGCGTAGCAAAACCACCGTCCACTCCGAATCGGCCTTCTGCATGTCCATCAAAATCTGTTCAAGCATACTCTTGGTCCAGCCGTAAGGGTTGGTGCATTGTCCCTTGGGGCAATTCTCGGTTATCGGGATCTCAACAGGGTCGCCATAGACTGTTGCAGAAGAGCTGAATATGACATTCTTGCAGCCGTGCCGCCTCATAACATCAACAAGAGTCAACGTACCACCGATATTGTTCTCATAGTACTCCCATGGTTTCTCGACGCTCTCGCCCACAGCCTTGAGGCCCGCAAAATGGATGCAGGCATCAAAATGGTGTTTAGAGAATACCTTTTCAAGAGCATCTCTATCGCGTATGTCCACCTTGTAGAAAGGAATACTGACTGCTTGCTGCCGACTGCCAACTATCTCCGCCACACGATTCAAGGCTTCGGGGTGGCTGTTGCTCAGATTGTCTATCACTACGGCGATATGACCTGCCTTGTATAGTTCTATGAGAGTGTGGGAACCTATGAATCCGGCTCCGCCGGTGACAAGGATGTTCATTTAATATCTATATCGTTATAAAAGAACAATTGTCCGACAACACCTTTGCCGTCAGACCACGGTTCTGGTTATATTCATTCGTTTATAGTACGATGTTCTCCATCTTGGCTCGGGCCTCGAGGATAGCCATATAGTCTTTCATGGCTCGAAGCTGTAGGTCGTAGATGCTGCGGGGGCAGTCAGGCACGAAAGGCAGTTTTCCGCTGTCCCACAGTTTCAGTACGGCTTCAAGGTTCTCGCGACGGTTCTGTACATGATAGTACTCAGCTTTCATGCGCTCTTTGTAGTCTGCCGAAAGCATTAAGGTTGTGATACTCTGTAGATCCATGGTGATTGATATTTAAGGGTTTGTATTTTCTCCCAAAACGCAAAATTTGATGGTTTATTGTGTATAGACCGATAATACTATATATTATTGAAGAAACCCAACCAGCCTTCCCCTGTGGCATAGTGAGAGGGAAACAACAGCATTATGCAGAACATCACAGCCAGAAACACCAATCCGACAACAACTACAATACCAAGCACTTTTATCATAATGTCGGTTTTCCTGCCCTTCCCTTTGTGTGCTTTGTATTCGTCGTATTCTTTTGTCATAGTATTATAACAAAACCGACTTACCTAACGACTGGTTTGTCGGGCAAGTCGGTTTTCACTTTGTATTAATCTTACCAGGCGAAGAGCGGGCGGTTCTGCATCATCTCGTTGACCTGGCCGGTGATTTTGGCGCGGACGGCCTCGTCGGTCGGGTTGCAGAGGACGGTGTCAATCATGTCCACGATCACCTGCATATCGCCTTCTTTGAGTCCGCGGGTGGTGATAGCGGGCGTTCCGACGCGGAGGCCGCTGGTCTTGAAGGCGCTGCGGCTGTCAAACGGCACCATGTTCTTGTTGACGGTGATGTCGGCTGCCACGAGAGCGTTCTCAGCTTCCTTACCGGTGAGTTCGGGGAATTTGGTGCGCAGGTCGATAAGCATGAGGTGGTTGTCCGTACCACCGCTGATGACCTTGTAGCCCTTGTTCACGAAAGCCTCGCTCATCACCTTAGCGTTCTTCATCACCTGCTGTATATACTGGTCGTAGCTGTCGGTGAGAGCCTCGCCGAGAGCCACAGCCTTGGCGGCGATGACATGCTCCAGTGGACCGCCCTGGGTACCCGGGAACACCGCGCTGTCGAGCAGAGCGCTCATCTTCTTTATCTCGCCCTTCGGGGTGGTCTTGCCCCAAGGATTGTCGAAGTCCTGACCCATGAGGATCATACCGCCGCGCGGTCCGCGCAGGGTCTTGTGGGTCGTGGTAGTGACGATATGGCAGTATTTCACAGCAGGCTTCAGATAACCCTTGGCGATGAGGCCGCTCGGGTGGCTGATATCGCCCATGAGGATAGCACCGATCTTGTCGGCTATGGCGCGCATACGCTCCCAATCCCAGTCACGGCTGTAGGCGCTACCTCCGCCGATGATAATCTTCGGGCGGAACTCGAGGGCTTTCTTCTCCATGTCGTCATAGTCGACAGTGCCCGTCTCTTCCTTTACCTGGTATCCGACCACCTTGTACATCAAGCCGCTGAAGTTCACAGGGCTTCCGTGCGAGAGGTGACCGCCGTGGTTGAGGTCCATACCCATGAAGGTGTCGCCGGCGTTCATGCAAGCCAGGAAGACAGCCATGTTAGCCTGGGCGCCGCTGTGAGGCTGCACATTAGCCCAGCAGGCACCATACAGCTTCTTCGCACGCTCGATGGCGATAGTCTCGCTCTGGTCCACCACCTGGCAACCGCCATAGTAGCGCTTTCCGGGGTAGCCCTCGGCGTATTTGTTGGTCATGACGGAACCCATAGCTTCCATCACCTGATCGCTGACAAAGTTTTCAGAGGCAATCAGCTCGATGCCTTTGGTCTGACGCTCACGCTCTTTCTGGATGAGGTCGAAAATCTGTGTATCTCTTTGCATATCAAATAAATTATTGTATTTAAGATTTATAATTGCTGAATTGCAAAGATAAGTATAATAATTGATAAAAGAGTAAAACTGAAGGAAAATCATACGCATATAGTTGTTATTTGGACAAAAGACGTATTTTTGCATCTGCAAACGAACAAACAATTGAAAGATGAACACAACAGACTTTCTGAAAAATCACCGCAGCATACGCCGATACAAGAGCACTCCTATACCACAGAATTTGATAGACAACCTGATTGAAGCAGGAGCGAGGGCGTCAAATACAGGCAACATGCAGTTGTACTCAGTGATAGTCACACGTGACCGTCAAAACATAGAAAAACTGTCGAATCTGCACTATGGACAGGGGAGCACAGCAACGTTGTTCTTGACTATCTGTGCAGACGTTAACCGCTACCACCACTGGTGCCGTCTGCGCGGGTGCGACGAGCCATACGGAAACCTGCTGTGGATGCTCTCTGCCACCGTTGACGCCAGTCTCTTTGCCCAAAACATCTGTGTGGCAGCAGAGTCGGAAGGCCTCGGATTCTGTTATCTGGGAACGGTAATGTACAACACGTCTAAAATAGCGGCACTGTTGGATATTCCGAAAGGTGTTGTGCCTGTAATCACCCTCTCGATGGGCTATCCCGACGAAAACCCCGAGCAAAGTGAACGACTGCCGCTGGAGGGCATAGTCCACCAAGAGAAATACCACCACTACAGCGACGACGACATAGAGAAAATACACCGCCTGCGCGAGGAATGGCCTTTCAATCAAGAAATGGTAAGACAAAACGGAGTGAGAAACCTGGCTGAACTATTCACCACAAAACGATATCCACGCAAAGACAACGAAGCGATATCAGCTGCATTGAAAGAGTTTTTGGCACAAGCTGGATTCGACAGCAAATAGCCTGACCCTGTGCGAACAGCATCGAAATGCGGCAAAGGAAATTTGTTTTCCAACAGATTTTAGTACTTTTGCAAATTAAATAAAAATACATCAACACAAACTGTAACCAATGAACATTGAAATAACACGCACATTTGACCTTTTAGACCATCTGATAACCAATCACCCCAAGGATGACATCCTTGCAGGAAAGCAAAGCGGAGAGTGGGTGAAGTACAGTTGTCACGACTACTACAAGTACGCCCACTACCTAGCATACGGTTTCATTGAGATGGGCATCGATGCCGGAGACCGCATCGTGACCATATCGCCCAACTGCCCGGAGTGGAACTTTGTAGATATGGCGATGTCGATGTCGGGCATAATACATGTGCCTGTCTATCCGACACTCAGCACCGAAAACTACCTGCACATCCTGACTCACAGCGAAGCGAAGGCGGTGTTTGTGAACAACAACACACTCCTGAAACGTCTGCGCCCCGCACTGGACAAGATGGAGCAGAAGCCCATGATATTCACCCTCGCCAACATTGAGGGAGAACGCCGCATGCTCGAAATCCTGAAGGCCGGAATAGCCAGCAAGGAGAAGAACATGCCCATAATTGAAGAGCGGAAAAGAGAAATAAAGACCGACGACTGGTGCTCGCTCATCTATACATCGGGGACGACAGGTGCGCCAAAAGGGGTGATGCTTTCGCACAGGAACCTGTGTTCGAACTTCATAGCCCACTCAAAGGTAAACATACTGGGCAGCGACGCAAGGATACTCAGTTTCCTGCCGCTGAACCATGTGTATGAGCGCTCGATGAACTACCACTACCAATATCTCGGCGCAAGCATATACTATGCCGAAAGCATGGGTACGATAGCCCGCGACCTTGCCGACATCAAGGCGGACGGGTTCTGCGCAGTGCCCAGGGTTATCGAGATGTTCTACGACAAGCTGTATGCCGCAGGCAAGGACATGAAGGGACTGAAGCGCAAGATATACTTCCGCGCCATCAACCACGGCTGCCGCTGGGACTACGGCAAGGTGAAGTACAACCTGTGGTTCAAGCTGGGACACATAGTGTATGAAAAGCTGGTTTACAGCAAATGGCGCGAGAAGTTCGGCGGACACCGCATGGTCATAGTGACTGGCAGCAGCAGCATACCGCCGCGATTGGTGAAACTGTTCTCGGCCGCCGGATTGAACATCTACGAGGGGTACGGCCTCTCGGAGACTTCGCCTGTTATAGCGGTGAACAACCCACACGACCATCTGGTCAAGATTGGCACAGTAGGACCGATACTGTCCAACGTGGAGGTGAAGTTTGCCGAGGACGGCGAAATACTCACACGCGGACCTCATGTGATGCTGGGTTACTACAAAGACCCCGAATACACGAAAGAGGTGATAGACGACGAGGGTTGGTTCCACACAGGCGACATAGGAAAGTTGGTCAATGGCAAATACCTCAAAATAACCGACCGTAAGAAGGACATATTCAAACTGTCGGCAGGGAAATACATCGCACCGCAGGTGCTGGAGAACCGTTTCAGAGAGTCGGAATACATCGACCAAATAATGATTATCGGCGAGAATGAGAAGTTCTGCTCGGCCATCATCGCGCCCAACTTCAACACGCTGCACTACTGGGCGCTGAAACACAACCTGCACTATCGCGACAACGAAAGTCTGGTCAACATGGAGGCTGTACACAAGAAATTCCAAACCATCGTGGACAGCATCAATCCTGAATTTGCAGCCCATGAGCAGGTAAAGAGATTCCGTCTGGTAAGCGAGGAGTGGACCACGGCAAACAGCCTCCTCTCCCCCACCCTGAAAATCAAACGCAACGTGCTGCACGAGAAATACAAGACCATCATCAACGAGATCTACCAGAAAGAGGAGCCGAAATCGAACCCGATTATCTCGGCCTTCAAATCGATAGAACTGCCGTCGCTAAACCTTACAGGGAAAAAGAAAGAGTAGTCAGCAACCTATACATACAAGCCCCGAAGGACATTAGTGACTTCGGGGCTTGTTGTTTTATTAACAAGGTGTGCGCTAAAACGCCTTGGGGACGAATTCAATTATCACGTCGTGCTCGTCGAAGCGGATGTCCTGCAAGGTCACATTCTCGAGTATCTGGCAGAGCTGGGGGTTCTTGTCGAGGTGGAAGATGAGCTTGCTGCCTTCGACGGCTTCGAGCATGTCGGCGCCGGGCTGGTTTTTGGCGTGCTCGAGAGCCTGCTTGACCATAAACTCTATGCCCATGCCGCCGCTGTAGCTGAGCAGGACTGACGAGTTGTCAACACGCTCGACGGTGACGTCGAGGCCGACATTGGTGGTCTTGAAAAGGACGTTGATGTCGTAGCCGACACGCACAGAGTGCTCGCTATTGTACGAGAACAGAATGGTCTTGTTGGCTTTGCGATAGACCATGCTCTGGATTTCGGTGTAGGAGATGCGGAACTGCATAGATGAATTATTTTCAGGTTTTGAACTACAAGAAAAGCCCTCGGAGAGAGAGCTTTTCATTTTGTTGTTGTCCCACCAAGATTCGAACTTGGGCAAGCAGAACCAAAATCTGATGTGCTACCATTACACCATGGGACAGCATTTTCGCACCTACAAGGTGTCACGAAAACGGCTGCAAAAATACAAATAAAATTGGAAATGGAAAAATAAAACACGACTTTGATATGACTTTGATATGACTTTGATATGACTTTGGTTGCACAACTCCGATACAGGTCCGAATCAAGTACGGGTCACATTGCGGCAACGCAGACCCCCCACAACCGTAACATACTGTCCATCACTATTTTCCACCACCTCTCTCCTACTTTTCTTTTACATTTCTCCTACATTTCCTTTACTTTTCTCCTACTTTTGGCCTACTTTAGACCTACTTTTGACCTACATTAAACCTATACAGATTCTATACTGACCCTATATAGACCCAATACAAACCCTACTTTTTGCCTATTCGGAACCTATTCTGCTCCTACTGTGGTTTTGTTTTGAAACATCGAAAAACACGAAAATCACGAATTTTATTGATTGCGTTAATGTGTTATTGAGTCATTGTGTTAGTTGAGGATTGCGACATGGTGCGAAAATGGCGAAAACTTTTTTTCGCTTCGCTCAAAGAACGGGTTGTTTTGAACATCGAAAAACACGAAAATCACGAAAATCACGAAAAGGGTTCTTGTCTCTTGCTTTGCGGAAAAAACGAAAATTCTTTTGTCGCTTCGCTCAAAAGTGCGTGACCGCACGGGACAATGATTGATCATGTTCACTTTTTTGTGAATATTCGGAAATGATTTGTATATTTGCATATTGAATACGTTTTGACAAGATGGAGATACTATTTGATAAAGTTGAGTAACCATTATCAATAATCATGAACAAGATAGAACCATATACCCCGCCCCATCCTGGCGAGGTGATCAAGGACGAGATTGAATATCGAGGCGTGTCGCAACGCGCGTTGGCTTCGCAGATAGGCGTGTCGTACAGTCAGCTCAACGAAGTTCTCAACGGCAAGCGGGCGTTGAACACCGAGATGGCCATGCTGATAGCAGCAGCCCTTGATATTGATGCAGAGCCATTGTTGGTGATGCAAACACGCTATGACATTATTTCAGCCAGTCGCAACAATGTTTTCGCCCGCCGGCTTGCTTCGATCGGACGAGTGGCGGCGGTATTATAGTAACACCATTGTGTTAGGCGTTTATAACATAAATAACAGAAATTATGAAATAGAATGTACTAGAAATGACTACCATGAAAAAAAAGATTTTCATAGCATTTTTGTCGGTATTCATTGTGTCATGTGAAGGCGTCAATGAATCCCCATACTGCCATACGGGAATTGTTATAAAGAATAAATCGAATATTCCTATTTGTGTATATCAGGTCGATGGATATCGAACAAATGATATACATTATGCAATGGGATGCCTATCTGAAAAATCATCAATAAATTCTGGAGACTCGTCATTTGCCAATATCTCTGGTTGGCAGGATTGCCTTGAGGATGAAATTGAGTGGGCTCAAACACATTCGTATAGAAGTGCCAGTCCCGATTTGAGGACAATCTACATATGTGATACAAACAAACCCAGTGTCATTTTTTACAGCACTCCCGATTCAGTATTAATGCATTACAACACATTGAAAGTAATAAATCTCCTCGATTCTAATCTAACCAATTTGAATAAGCGTAACTTTGTTGTCCAATACCCATAATCCATCTATCCCTAAAATATGAACGCCCGCCTTTACGACCCAGCCATAGGACGGTTCTTCTCCCCCGACCCGCAGGTGCAGAACCCGTTCTCAACACAAGGGTATAACCGCTATTCCTATTGTGGCAACAACCCAGTAATGTACACAGATCCGGATGGAGAGCTTGGGTTACTGACCATGATGAGCAAAAGTTCAGCGTGACAGATGCCAATACGACACTATCTCCATCATTAGAAGATGCGTTAATGGCAGTTACATATAAAACCAAGTTTATGGCAAAAAAAGGAACTGAATGGTATCGCAATACAACATTTGACGAACATACTGAAGAAGAATTTCGCAAAAGGTTGCTTCGTGCAAAATCTGATTTCAATCGTGCTCAGTATATGCGAGTACAAGGCCTAATGTTATTAGATAGTCCTGACAGGAATATACAAGAGAAGGGCATAAATCTGATAAAGGAGTTGATTGACACTTATCCAGATGAGGAATCCAACGTAATGTTTGGCCATTTGGCTTTAGGTGATTATTACACAAAGATAAACCAATATGCAAAAGCTATTCAACATTACGAAACAGTTTACAAATTTAACAATAGAGACGCTTCTCCTCAAAGTACTTATGGCACCCCAGAACTGAACATTGCGGAAACTGCCGTAAAGTCCGAAGACCCTGAACTGATGGAGATTGGTCGGAAGTACCTTTTGTTAATTGATACTCGCAAACTTTTTGTTCAACCGCATATTGACCACTATAATCTTGCCGTTGACATCCTTTTGGGAGATTCGAGTAAACATGTGACACATAGAGGATTTGTTGTCAAAAAGTGACGTGACTTTAATTTGTATTTTTTGTGCCGGATTTTCGAATCTAACCTTGATTGAAATAATATAAACTAATAAAAAATGAAGCGCTTATTTTTAGTATTATTTGTACTATTGTCAATGAATGGTTATCTTATGGGACAGAATGAATCTACATCAAAAACTCATGATGACTTGATTCATTGTATTCCACAGATGGGAATGGATTCACTTCCGATTTTGAATGATTGTGAAAGCAAATACCTTAACGATCTTCTTTTTTATCAGAGAGGAAGTTTTGATTTTCATGAAAAAAAAGTGGCTTTTTTTACAGGTAACATAGGTGGCATCCCATGTTCAAAGGAAAATTATTTTGCAGTTAAAAAAAGGGCAATAAGGGGCAATATAGATTGTAGATTGGGGCTGCATTTTTGTGGCTGGTTATTTATTTTCGAAGAAGAAGACGCTAAGATAGTAGGTTATGATGCAGTTGTTTTTGATGGATGTAAGAAAGCTCTCTCAAAAAAAGAGGTAATAAAAAGACTCAACAAGAGGACTAAACGTGGAACAAAGTGGTTTGTTCCAAAGTTTTGAAACTTTATGGAATTATTATGAACCTTAATGTTAATTATATGAAAAAGATAATCTTAATTATTGGGGGAATTGCAGTTTTGTTTATGGCATTTAAGTGTACTAAAAAAGAAGATGAGAATTGCCATCAACATTTTGCTGTTAAAAACACTGATAGTATTCCCGTGAAAATATACAGACAGGGACGGTCAGCATCGGATCAATCCTGGTGTTTTGTGTTTGTTGATTTATTAAATAGTGGTGAAGAAAAAACAATAGATATTGGTTCTGTGTGTATAGAAGATATTCCAACCAGTATGGAACAGGTACCTAATCCATATATATATTATCTTTGTGATACGGTAGTTCCAGTTCAGCATTGGTACAATAGTTTACAAGAATTGAATTCTGCCTATAATGTATTGAAGATAATTAATTTAAGAGATAGCAGTATTGAATCCTTAAACATGGCCAATTTCACATTTAATTGTCCATGATTACAATCATGCCGCACCTGAGCGACAATTCTTTAGCAGTTTCGATAATGATAGTTTGCTTTGCCATCTTTGAAAATTTCCCGTTGTGCCGGATTTCAGGATCCAGCACTTTCATTTTTCCATCTCCCTAAAATACAACAACTTTTGGCAAAAATCATCGCATTTTTGAAAGAAAAGAAGGGTTACGGTTACAAAATGTATGGAATCGGGTGAAAAAGCGGGGCTGCCAAATGCAAAAAATATGTAATTTTGCAATCCGAATGCAACAAAAGGAAACGGATAACGTTAATAAGTAAATAAACACAAAGTAAAACTCTAAAGCAATCATAAACATGAAAAAACTGTTTTTATTGAGCCTTTTCGCCGTGCTGAGCTTCGGCGTGGCAAAAGCACAGGATGCACAACCCGAGAACGTGTCGGGCGCGAAGATTTCGTTTACCGAGATGGAGCACAACTACGGAACCATCCAGAAGGGTGGCAATGGCGAGTGCGAGTTTGTGTTCACGAACACTGGCAACGAGCCGCTGATACTGTCGAACGTGAAGGCTTCGTGCGGCTGCACGGTGCCGACCTGGCCGAGAGAGCCCATAATGCCCGGCAAGTCGTCGAACATCCACGTGAAATACAACACCAACAACGTGGGCGGCTTCAACAAGACCATCACGGTAACATCGAACGCTGTTGACAACCCGCGCCTGGTGCTGAAAATCAAAGGAACGGTGGAAGCGCCATCAACACCGACAGAACAGAAATAAACTATTGCTTGATTGCGTGAGTCGTTCAGGCAATAAGACAATAGACAGTGCGGAATTGGAGTGAAATCCGATACCGCACTGTTGCTTTTGTTGACAAGAGAGGGCAGGCGGATCTGGCATCGCAGCCGCCCATCCACCGAGAGACAAAGCTAAAAAAAGAATTACAAACACTTAACCAAATAAAGCATTATGCCACAAATATCCAATAAAGGTTACGAACTGCCGCAGTCGGCAATACGCAAACTGGTTCCTTTCGCCGACGAAGCCAAGAGCCGCGGAATACACGTCTATCACCTGAATATCGGCCAGCCCGACATCGAGACCCCGAAAGGTGCCCTGGCTGCTCTGGCCGACACCGCCCGCGAGCTGCCTCAGTGGAAAGGCGTTTTGGAATACAGCCATTCGGCTGGTATCCCCTCCTACCGCAGAGCCCTGTGCAACTACTACCACAAGCACGGCATCGACGTGACCCCCAACCAGATTATCGTCACCACCGGCGGCAGCGAGGCTCTGCAGATGGCTTTCACCGTGTGTCTGAATCCGGGCGACGAAATCATCATCCCCGAGCCTTACTACACCAACTACAACACCTTTGCCAAGCTGTGCGACGCAAAGATTGTCACCATCCCGAGCGACATCCGTTCTGGCTTTGCTCTGCCTCCCATCGAGGATTTCGAGAAGGTCATCACCCCTCGCACGAAGGCCATCATGATATGCAACCCCAACAACCCGACGGGTTACCTCTACACGAAAGAGGAGTTGCTGAAGGTGGCCGGACTTGTGAAGAAATACGACCTTTACCTGTTTGCCGATGAGGTCTATCGTGAGTTCTGCTACGACGGTCACTCCCATTTCAGCGTGATGCAGCTGGAAGGCCTCGAGCGCAACACCATCCTGTTCGACTCGGTGTCGAAACGCTACAGTGCCTGCGGCGCCCGCGTGGGCTGCATGGTGACTCGCAACAGCGAGGTCTATGCCATAGCCATGCGTCTCGCTCAGGCTCGTCTCTCGCCCCCGAGCTTCGGTCAGATCTTTGGCGAGGCTGCCGTCGATACCCCACAGGAGTATTTCGACAAGGTGCAGTCAGAGTATGTGGCTCGCCGCAACGTCATCGTCGATGGCATCAACAAGATTCCCGGTTGCTTCTGCCCGATGCCTAAAGGTGCGTTCTACACGGTGATCGACCTGCCCATAGACGACAGCGACAAATTCTGCCAGTGGCTGCTGACAGACTTCAACTATAACGGTGCCACCGTGATGCTGGCCCCCGCCACCGGATTCTATGAGAACCCCGAGCGCGGCCGCCATCAGGCTCGTATCACCTACTGCATCTGCATCGAAGACCTCAAGGCGGCAATCAAATGCCTCGAAGAGGCACTGAAGGTTTATCCGGGAAGAACTAGATAACTAGTTTGACTAGAGAAACTAGTATGACTAGAGAAGAGCATAGGCAACAAGTGATATGCTCCTGCATCGAACAGCAGGAGCATATCGCTTTTGTGGCGAAGCAGGAGATGGACTCTGCACAGCAGCAGAGCAACGACTACGGCGCCAACGTCGATCGTTACGACTCATACCGCACCAAGATGATGCGCAGCCGCGACATGTATGCCAAACAGCTCTCCAACGCCAACGCCGGCCTGCGAGTGCTGGGCGACCTGCTGAAGATGCCACCGTTCGACACCGCCGACCACGGCGCTATCGTCATCACCGACCGCCAGCGATTCTTCTTGAGCATAGGCTTAGGAAAGTTCCAGGTGGAGAGCGACGGCAAGAAGGAGGACTTCTACGCCATATCCGCCCAGACGCCTGTGTATATCGCGCTGAAAGGCAAAAGGGTAGGCGACACGATTACCATCAACGGAATCTCCCAAACCATTGAAGAAATATATTAATCGTGAAAACGGTTCAGGTCCTAAAGCGCCTTTGGCAGCGCCCGGAATTACTGGCACTTGCTGCTGTCACGCTGATTGGAGCCATTCTACGCCTGGCCGAAATATCCGCACCGCTGACGCACGACGAACTCAGCGCCATAATACGGGTGCGGTTCGACAACATAGCTGAACTCATACAGGAGGGCGTAAAAACCTCCGACACCCATCCAGCAGGTGTACAGTTTTTTCTTTGGCTGTGGTGCAAACTGTTCGGCACTTCGGCTGTAGTGGTGAGGCTACCGTTTGTACTGATGGGCATTGGCTGCATACCGCTTGCCTACAATATCGCCCGACGATGGTACGGCTCCGACAGCGCACTGCTGGCGGCCATAGTGGTAGCCTTCTCGCAATACACCGTTTACTATTCCATGCTGGCGCGCCCATACATCGCAGGGCTGTTCTTTGTACTGCTGATGCTTCACTTCTGGACAGGCATCTGCGTCGAACACAAACATACCGTAGGGCAATTTACGGGATATGCTTTGACGGCCGCCTGCTGCGCCTATACACAATACTTCTGCACTCTCACCGCATTACTGGTTGGGCTTGCGGGACTGTTTTTCGTAGAACGCGACAAGGTGTGGAGATATATCCTCGCAAGCGCCTGCGCCATGCTCCTTTTCCTGCCGCACCTAGGGATTACACTCTATCAACTGTTCGAAATGAAAGGTGTCGGCGGTTGGCTGGGGGCTCCGCACGCAAACTTCTTCTGGTATTATCTCCGCTACCTGACACACCACAGCTATACGATGCTGGCCATCTTTATTTTTTACACCGCATTGATGTTTTCAAAGCAGTCGGTACTACGCAACAAGAAGCTGATGATAGTTTCCTTCGCGTTGTTTCTATTACCGCTTGTCGCCGGCTACTCCTATTCGCGACTGGTAAACCCCGTGCTGCAATACTCCGTACTCCTATTTTCCTACCCGTTCCTGCTGCTTGCCTTTTGCGGAGCAATAGGGTCAAAACGTCCGTTATTGGCCAACCTGTCAGCTGTAGCCATAGGCACCGCTTTGCTTCTTACACTCTTTTTCGTCCGAAAGCATTATGATGTGATTAACCGCGAATACATCGAGTCGTCGGCAAACCTTATCAACCAAGCCCGCGACGAATATGGAACAGACAACGTAATGTGTCTTTTCGACATAACCGACCGAGCGCTACACTACTACAACAACGACATCAACACCCAATACACACCCGACACCCCGATGGACAGCATCCTGTCCAAATCTAGTGCCAAATACGCCGCAACATCTAAATTGCTCGAACCTGAGATGACCGCCGTACAGCGAAACTACCCTTACTTGATAGAATACAGACAATGTGTCGCCACCGAGGTTTGTCTGTTCAGTAAAACTCCCGACAATTCGATGCCGTGGGACGGCAAGGTAATCAAATGCGGCAACATTACTCCCAATGATGAATTCACAGTGCTTATGGACACTGTCGGCAATGACATTTCCGACAAACGGTTCTTTATGATAAACGCCGAAGTTGACGGTATTATAGACAAAGACCTATACCTTGTCATGGAGACACACGTCTTTGGGCGCAAAGTCGATTACCGCAACATACCGTTGTCAAACACCTCCAACAACATTGCGCTGAAGCAGGAACTGAACATCAAAAGCCGACTGGCCCTGCGACACAGTCGGATTAAGGTATATCTTTGGAATCCCGAAGGAAAACCACACAATGCTGCAAATTACCACATCAGCGTCACTCCCGACAATCAATACATATACTCCATATTGGAGGAACTGTGATGCGTGGCGTCACACCCAGCGACTATCTCAAACGCTTTAGTGCAATCACATCAACGTTTGCCATCCTTGCATCCCTCGCAGCAAAGCGCCTGGGGTCAGACGGAAGCGTTGAAGACTCATTGCCCCAACCCAATAGCGGTATGCCTTGATATTCCCGATTTCTTTCTTTCAACTCAATTTCCGACCTATACGGCACCTTCTTGTCAAACTTCACTCTGGTGCACCATGGAGCCGACACCTCGAAATGGGTACAAATGTCGTTGCTCACCAGCCGAAAACTTCCCTTACTATCGGAATAGGTGTTTACCCCTACGCTCCAATCATCGTTCCAACCGCGTATCACCGCTCCTTCGACAGGATGTCCCTTTTCATCCACCACTTTTCCCGTTATGGAGAGATTGCGGTAGGCAAGCATATTGTAGTAGTTGACAGGCAGAGTGCCACCTGCTTGTACGAAACAGAGAGAGTTCAGCGACGCCACCAAATCGGCCGCCGGCTTTCGCCGACCATACTGGTCACGCAACCCTGTATATCGAGCTTCGAAGTTCACACCCGACGGACAATCTTGAAACTCCCACCAGCCATATCCGATGGCTCCGTTTGCCCGTGCATAGATATAGGTCTCTTTCATAAACCGTTCCTGCTCGACATAGCTTACGCTGTCACCGTCGGCAGGCAATCCCGTCTCTCCCACCATCCAGGGTTTCCCGCAATAGTTGTTGTACCACCACATCTCCGACTGCACCCGCAGCGGATGGTAGGTATGCATCTCGATGAAATCGACAGGCAGCATCGAAGGGTCCCATTCAAACACCTCTATCGGTTCGGCGGTGGCCACAGTGAAAAGCTGATGTGGCGCATAACGTCGCACCATATCGCGCCACTCCCGTACTATCTTAATCGCATCCTCCTTTGGTCGGTCGGCAACAGGGTCGAAATAAAGCGGCTCGTTCATGAAGTCGTATGCCCACAACGCTGGCATATCGGATAACGACCTCAGCAAGCCTATGGTATATGACTTCCAATAGTTGTCCAACGGAGGTTTTAACAACAACATCACACGCAACCCTGCGCTGTCGGCTTTCTCTATCATACGGCGGGTGGCGAGGAACATTGTTGAGGTGTCGCCGTTGTCAGGCAGCACATCGAGGCATACCCTCACGGTGCTGAAACCCCATGAGGCGATGGTGTCGAAATGGTCACGAATGCCGCCACCGGTGTACCAAGGAGCAGGCACCACTTCACCGTCGTTGAAGAATGCCTTGTAATTGAGCATGACGGGAAACCACGGCTCTCCGTCAACATAGAAACGTCTGCCTTTGATATAGACATACCTGGCGATGTTATCCGCGGGCACGGGAATGTTGTTCAGGAGCAACGTGACACCCATCCGAGTGGCCACATCGATGTTTGCAGGACGAAGCATGATTTGTTGGAAGTGAGCCACGCTAGGTCTGATGTATCGGTTGCGAACCTCCATTTTTACATGAGAATAGCCCTGCGGCACGTTGAAGCGGAAACGCAGCATTCCCTTGTCGAGTCGTGTATCGACGGCAACGAGACTGTCGGCCAGGATCCAACCCATGCTGGTCTGATCCTCCATACCGTCACCGCTGAGGGTAATCCACCACCAGCATTGACCGTATTGAGGGGTGAGGATAGGTGTCATCCAGAAACTCAGCTCTTGACTTTCTGCATCGAGCAAGTCGCAGTCGATAAGCGTTAGCCTTTTGTGCACGTCACCAGTAACATCGGGTGATGAGACATAGTTTTTTGTGGTGGCTTGTGCCCTACGTTTGCACAAGTCATCCTGCACTTTGGAGGTCGTGGTTTCGAAAGCACTGATAGGCAATTCATAAAGCGAAGCATCGGGGAATGACATTAATAGCGAAGCTTCGCTCAACAGAGCCTTTTCGGTGGAAGAGAGCTTCGTACTGTCGTTGCTTGCCACGACCAGCAGAGGACGCCTGGAAGGTAGCTGCTGTATCAGATCGAAATCGTTCCATGCCACCCGTGTCAAAGCGACACGATCCCATGCTTGTCGAATAACTCCGCGCGAATTATAGTTGCATATTTGAGGCAGGCCCGTGCGTACAGAAATCATTGCACACCGCTTGTACAAATCAAGATCAGGGTATAGGTCTGTCAGCTCGCTGCCGATATTGAATCCTGGCATGCATAGCAGTGCCTGGTAGCGATCGGTATCGAAGTCCTGCATCCAACTGTTTTGCGGAAGATGGTTGTCGTAGTCAACCCAGTCTTCCCAGCGGTTATAGCCGTACCACGCCTTGTTTTTCAAATTGCCAGCCAAAGCCTCTGTACACGCTATGACTATCGCCACCACAAATATCACAGTGCGTTTCCATTGTTTATGTTGAAACCACCAGTGATAAAGCATATAACTTGCCACAACGCCGATGACATAACAGAAAAGCCATTCAAGGCGTGCAAGGGCGCGAATGTGTAGCAGCAGCGAAGGCAGGTATGTGGCGAAGTTGCGTGGCAGCCACCGCAGCGGTACTCCGAGAGCGTATATGAGCAAAGCCACAGCCGCCACCAACAGAAGATTGAGTTCGGTGTTGCCTGTAGCGTTAAAACCTTTACGGTGACGGCGGCTGAAAAGTGCGCGTAATACCGAAATCAATAATATTATTGCCACGATATCGGCCACCAAACCGATATAGCTGCATCCTTCCCAATTCACCTCACCAAAGAGCCGGCTATGATTGTCGCAGTACCATTTTGCGTAGGGCAGCATCAATCCTTCGATTGAGGCCATGTATTTGTAATAGCCAAAAGGTACAGGATTGCGTTCTCCTTCAGGAACACCGACAGACGTGGCGATAACAAACAAGGCTGTAGGCAGCACAAACTGCAAAAGGAACGACACGATGCAACGTTGCCAGCTGATTTCCTTTTTATGGCATTTCCAAGCCATCCACCCCGATTCGAATATCGCCACAACAGCGAAGAACACATAGTAATATGGGTGAGCCAAGCCAAAGAGGAAAGCTGTTGCACCGAAAGCCACAGCCCAACCGTGGCGCCACGTCTGCATGTGGCACACCGAAAAGTAGAGTAGCATAGGGATGACACAGTAGTAACTAAGGGAGATGTGACCGCCCATCCTCAGCAGTTGAGGTGACATCAGCGTGATTACCAACGCGCTGCCGACACTATACCATGAAGGCAGCTGCAGTCGGGATAGAAGCAGATAAAGGAATAGTGCACACAATATTACGCTTACGATGATCCACAAGTTCATCAGCGGGAGCACCGCCCGTTCGACATTCTGAACACCCATGTTTCGCAACAGTTGCAGCGGCATTGCGATCCAAGGCTGCAACCCGCTGTAGGTGTAGTGTTCTCCCTGAGGAAAGTTCATCGCATGGCATACCAACAGGTCGTCATCGTGAGCAGCATGATAGGTGGTGGTGTACAAGTCTTTGATAAAGTCAGTACCGTTAGCCGTGAAGAAATGGGTCTTCCATCCCCCACCAAGCCAACCGAAGCCCCACAGGATGCCAAACAACAAAATAGCCGCCACCGTAGTGGCGGCTATTCCCATAGTATGCTTATGCAGACGCATCAATAGCCGAAGATGTCTTCAAGTTTCAGTTTCTTCACCTTGCCGAACTTGCCGAGGGCGTTGAAGTCCATATCGGCTTCCTTGCCGAGACACATATAGACTTTCTTCTGGCCCTTGATATACTTCTTGTTGAAGTCGATGACGTTCTGCATGGTCACCTTCGGGTAGGCCTCGAAGAGTATCTTAGCGCGCGGTTTCTTGGGGTCGAAGCCCATCTTCTCATAGTAGAGGTAGCTGTTGATGATACCCATCTTGGTGGTGCGCGAGGTGCGTATGCCGCTTATCTCGGCATCCTTGGCCATAGCGAAGTTGGCGTCGGCAACCGGCATCTGGTCGAAGAGCTCGTTGAAAGCCGTCATGGCGTCGATAAGCTTGTCATTCTGGGTGGCGATGATGGCAGCGTTGGTGAAGTAGCCGTCCTTGTCGCTCGGAGTCATGTAGTAGCTCTGTGCGCTGTAGGCGAGCGAGCGTTTTTCACGCATCTCCTGGAAGACGATGGCGTTCATCGAACCACCGAAGTACTCGTTGAAGATGTCCATGACGGCCTCGTTCTTGGTGTTGAACTTCTCGCCGCGGAAGTGCTCGCGCATGTAGGTCTGGTTGGCATTGTAATCAACAAAATAGACGGTGTTCTCGCTAACTGCCTTCGGAGTGATTTTCTTGTTGGCGGGAGCCTTCTGCAACTTGACAGGGGTCTTATGTATGCTAGCGATGGTCTTGGCGATGAGGTCATCGGGTTCAGGACCATAGAAGAGCACGCGGTGCTGATAGCCGCAGAGCGAATGGAGCGCGTCGGTGAGCTGGCTGCACTTCATCTCTTTCAGCTGTGCCTCGCTCAGCATGTCTTTCGAGGGGCTGTCCTCGCCATAGATGCCGTAGTTGCCCAGCGCGCGGAAGCAGCTCTGCTGGTTGTGCTTGGCGTTCTCGCGGCCTTTCAGTATGCGAGCCACAAGCATCTGCAGCGCCTGGTCGTTGGGTTGTGCGTCGTTTACAATCTCCTCCACGAGCTTCATGGCGGCCTCCATATTCTCGCTCAAGCCGCTGATGCTTATGTTGATATTCTCAGCTCCCACGCTCACGCTGTAGTTGCAGGCGAGTTTGTAGAATTCCTCCTGCAGCTGCTCGGGAGTGTGCTTCGAGGTGCCGAGATATTCGAGCACATCGGCTGCCAGGTCGAGGGTTTTGCCCAACTGACCGGCACGCTCGCCGAAGTCGAAACGATAGACGAGGTTGAAGGTCTTGTTCTCCTTGTTCTGCACATAGAGCATCTCGGTGCCGTTGGACAGTTTGCGCTTGGTCATGTCTTTCGAGAAATCGACGAAGACAGGCTCGATAGGAGTCACCTGACGGGCTTTGATATCTTTCAGGAAAGCGCTCTCGTTGTCGCGACCCACCTCGATAGGAGTGATGGGAGGCTTGGAGACCTTGAGGATAGGCTCAGGCTCGCCCTGCAGCTTGTTCACGATAACGTAGTTGTTGTCCTTGAACAGACGGTTGGCGAAATCCACAATCTCCTTCTTCGTAATCTTGGAGAGCTCGTTTATCTCGTTGCACACATCGCCCCAGTTGCGGTGTTCTACGAAGGCATAGGCCATCTGGCTGGCGCGGCTGTTGTTGCTCTCGGCACGTTTCATGATGGAGAGCTTCATGTTGTTGATGGCGGCTTCGAGCATCCAGTCGTCAAATTTGCCCTGCTTCACCAGCGCAATCTGCTCGTCAAACAGTGCCTGCACCTGCTCGAGGGTCTGACCCTGCATAGGCTGACCGCCAAACATGAATGCACCGTAGTCGTTCAGCGTGTAGGTGCCTGCGTAGGCGCCCATGCACTTCTGCTGCTGATTGATGTTCAGGTCGATGAGACCGCACTTGCCGTTGTTCAGCACACTCTCCAGCAGGTCGGCCAGCATGGCGTCGTGACTGCCGTTGCCGCTGTCCAGACGGTAGGCGCGGATGGTGTTCTCAGCGTCAAGGCCGGTGACGGTCTTGGTGATGACGCTGGTGATAGGCTGCTCGCGCTCGAACTTCAGCTCAGGCACGTTGCCGGGCTTCATGTTGCCCCAGTACTTGTCGATAATCTTGATAGCCTCGTCGGGGTCGAAGTCGCCGGCCATGCTGATGCAGATGTTGTTAGGCACATAGTAGGTGGCTACGAAGTTGCGTATGTTCCTCATCGAAGGGTTCTTCAGGTGCTCCTGGCTTCCGAGGGTTGTCTGGTTGCCGTAGGGATGATGCGGGAAGAGGGCGGCGAACATCGCCTCGTTGGCCTTGCGGTTGTCCTTCGTGAGGCTCATGTTCTTCTCCTCGTAGATGGTCTCCAGCTCGGTGTGGAACAGACGCAGCACCAGGTTCTGGAAACGGTCGGCCTGTATCTCGCACCAGGTCTCAATCTGGTTGTTGGGTATGTTCTCCACATACATCGTGTAGTCGTTCGAGGTGAAGGCGTTGGTGCCCGTCGAGCCGATGGCGGTCATAGCCTTGTCGTACTCGTTGGCGACGGCAATTTTCGAAGCCTCGTAGCTCAAGCTGTCGATTTTATGGTAGATGGCGGCGCGGGTTGTGGCGTCGTCGAACATACGGTAAGCCTCAAACAGGTCTTCAATCTTATGTATGAGCACTTTCTCCTTCTCCCAGTCGGTGGTGCCGAGTTTCTGGGTGCCCTTGAACATCATGTGTTCGAGGTAGTGGGCAAGACCTGTTGTCTCGTGCGGGTCGTTGCGCGAGCCGGCGCGTACGGCGATATAGGTCTGCACCTTGGGCGCATCCTTATAGACGCTCATAAATACCTTGAGCCCGTTGTCGAGCGTATATTCACGCACGCCCAGCGGGTCGTTAGGATAGGTCTTGTACGAATACTTCTGTGCCGACACCGTTCCAGCGAACAAAACGAACAGCATCAGGACTAATGACAAACGTTGTTTCATTGTGTTATGTTGTTAGTTAATAATTCGAATAATGTGCAAAGATACGAAGAAAAAATGAGAAAAGATTACAAAACCCGACATTCAATAAATTAAAAACAGGTTTTTCCATTACGGAAATTCCGTTACGTAATTTTCGTAATGGGGAAGTGCTTGAAAACGATACCGCAAAGAAAATTTCACATTTTGCGATACACATTTTGCGAAATTGTTTTCTTTGTGTACATCCTCCACACACAATCAACCCATTAACCATACGGAACGGATTCGTCGTGGAGGTCGGGATTGCAAAATCCCGAAATAAAAAGTGCCGGATTCGGAAATCCGGCACAACGGGTATATACATCCCTTCTAATAACAATTTCCTAGCTCGTTCACCATTACTACTTGTTATTTTTTTGTTTTAAATACTTTAGCGGGGTCAACCCCAAACTCGTTGCATAACATTTGCATTTGTTTTGCCATTTCTTCTTTATCCCCTTCGTATTCTTCCTTTATTTTTTTCAGTTGAGCCTTAAACTCTTTAGCCATTCTCTCTGCTGTTTCTTTATCATGTTTCTTAAGAAGTTCCTTGAATACCCTATTTTTGACAATCGCCATAGTTATTGCGCCTACGATTCCACCAACTATAAGAGTTGGTATAATAATAATTATTGCTGTTAACGGATCGATTTTGACGTCTTTCATGTTTTTCTTTTTTGGGGTTAGACTATATGTTCATTTATTTGTTCATTCATTAATTGAATTATACTTCAAAATGTTTCTCAATATTAGACAATAGAAAATCCTCCTGAATTTTAGCTATACTTATGGGATCATTGAGTAAATGATAAAACGTAACTACAGTTCCACCATAGTCAATTTTACTAAATGCATTCATGTCTCCCATTGCAAAACGAACAAAAGCAATTAACAAATTGCTACTTGTTGAAAAAAGGTTTGAATAGTATAATATTTGTGTGGTTCTAGCCTTGTACAACTCAAAAGGACCGTCTTTATTTTCATCATATGCCCATGTATGGATCATCTCTATCATTTTGTTGATTAGTAGCGATAGGGTAGCCTCTTTTGTAAAAAGTTTTATGTTTAATTGATCAATTCCTAGATTCGCAGCATTACGAGCAATATTCGGAGAAATGTAGGAAAGAAAAGGTACTGGTAGACTTTGTTTCGTTCGGACATCAGATAGTTGATGAATTATAGTTTTTTTCATTGCAACAGCTACTGGTAGCAATCCTTCATTTTTTATTCGCTCTGCAATTTTCTCGAACATTAAAGCGGTACTAGCTCGTGCATCTATTTTATCAGTGAAAAATTCTGTACCTAAACGATGTCCCAATCCGGTATGAACATGATAGGTACTTAGCAACAAACCACCCTTTGCAACAGTTACGGTATTAGTCATCACATTTGCCGTACCAAAGATCAACCCTAAAATAGGGTCATGTCCTAACGCCTTAAATCTATGATTAAATCCACTAAGTGATGGATTTCTGTTGGGGTCACTGGCAATTCCAGGCTCTTTGGCAAAACAGTCAAATGAAACATGATTAGTTTCCATTTCTTCAATGGTTGCATAATACCGTCTTGACCTGTTCGAATATTCACCATTGTTGTGTCCTAGTGTGTTATTTGCTGCATCTTGATCAGAAAGTCTTGTTTTGTATTTGTCGATTATTAATTGTCTAGTTATTTGTAAAGCTGTTGCAACTATTAAGAAAATGATATCCTTTTTGTTCTTTATTGATGTGATTCTTTCGAAATTCTCGTTGGTTTGAACTACGAATTCAGGTAAGTCATCAACTTTTTGTGTGAGAGTTTCTACTTTTTTTGATGTTACCACTTGTTTGTCTTCATAATTTCCCCACATTGATTTCAATCTTTGCTCGACTTCTTTTTTTTGTTCTTCTGATAGTTCCATTTGCATACGATTCTAGTAATAAATAAGTTATCCGTGAGACTTTTTGTCTAAACTGAGGTTCGGCAAAACCTTTACTACTGAACAAGAAAGCTCACGGTGCCGTGAGCGATCCCCTTTCTTGAAGTAGTAAAGAACTAAAATTGCCGATTTCAGTTTCAACAAAGAAAAGCAAAAACGCTTCTAAATTATGTCTTTATCTATGTGATTGCGTTATGTCATAATTGTTTTGATTTATGGGTGCAAAGATACTACCTTTTTTGTTATGTTGCAAATGGTGTATTTTGAACTGTAACAACTGTAACTGTAACGCCCCGAACATCCATCATCGAAAATCCTTATTGACATTTTGACATTTGACACTTAATGACACATAAGCAGGCGGCAAATTCGAGCTATTTCTTGAAAATTGTTAAAAATGTCAACACCATTCGTAAACCGCAATCATGTGTTTGTACTTTTGCAGTCGAATCGGTGGTCGGCACTTGTTCTGCAACTACTTAAAAATCAGCACTCACAACTTTACTGCTAATCTTAAAGCATTGACTATCAAACAACGAATAGATCACCTACCACCTCGCTCCCTACCAACGCCCACCTTACTACCAGTAGAGTTTTTAACAATTATAAAGTTTTCTGAGAAAATAAAAGAGTGGTTGACTCGTTACTATATGGTGTTCAATACATAACCGATGCAAAACAAAGTTCTGATAATCTATACCGGCGGCACCATCGGAATGGTGCAGGGCAAGGACGGCTCGCTTCATCCTTTTGCTCTCGAGGGCATATATCAGGCTGTTCCTCAGCTGGAAATGTGCGACTACAAGATTGATTCGTGTCAGCTTGAGAACATCATCGACTCGTCGAACATGACGCCCAAGGTGTGGGTGGATATAGCTGAGATAATAGAACGCGAGTATCAGCACTACGACGGTTTTCTGGTGCTTCACGGGACCGACACGATGGCCTACACCGCGTCGGCGTTGAGCTTTATGCTCGAGAACCTGGGCAAGCCTGTGGTGCTTACGGGAAGCCAGCTGCCGCTCGGCATGCTGCGCAGCGACGGCAGAGAGAACATCATCAGCGCACTGGAGATTGTGGCGGGGAAAGAGTTGATGATTCCCGAGGTGTGCGTCTTCTTCGAAAACCGCCTGTATCGCGGCAACCGCAGCACGAAGGTAAGCGCCGAGAACTTCGACGCCTTCAAGTCGTACAACTACCCCTCGCTGGCCAAGGTGGGAATCACGATGACCTATAAGAAACACCTCATCATGCCGCAACCAGAGGGAGCCCTAAAGGTGTGGAAGCAGTTTGACGAGCACATCGCGGTGCTGAAGCTGTTTCCCGGAATCACCAAGGAGCTGGTTGACAGCATCCTTCATACACCAGGACTCAAAGGCGCCATAATCGAGGCTTACGGTTCGGGCAACGCCCTCACCGAAGAGTGGTTCATCAACTCGCTGCAGGACGCCATCCACCGCGGCATCGTACTCATCGATGTCACCCAATGCAAGGCAGGCTCGGTTAAATTGAGGCAGTATGCCGCCAGCTGCGACATGGAGCGCATAGGCGTCATCAGCGGCCACGACATCACCATAGAAGCCGCCGTCACGAAGATGATGCATGTGCTCGGCAACTACGGCAGCGACGCCGAAAGAGTCAGAAAGATGCTCGAAACCCCGCTGCGCGGCGAGATGGAGGGCTAGTGGTCAGTTATCAGTCATAATTAAAATTTTGAAGCGCATCCTGCTCATAATCACGCTGTTCTGTGTCGGCATCGCCGCCCACAGCCAGATATCGAACCTCAGCTCGTTCGACGGACGGCTGCTGCACTATGGCATACAGGTAGGTTACACGCAGTCGAAGTTCGACCTGAAGTTCTCGGAGAACAGCGCGCTGAGGGATTCGATGCAGGGCGTCACCTCGTACTACAACGCCGGCTTCCACATAGCCGTCATCGGCGACCTGCGCATCTGGAAGTACTTCAACCTGAGGCTGCTGCCAGGCGTGACCATCATCAACCGCGAGCTCAGCTATTCGTGGGAGAGCGCCTTCTTCGACGCCCATCCACATCTCGACATACGGCGCAACGTGGAAAGCGTCTATGGCGAGATACCGTTGGAGTTCCGCTACCGAGCCATGCGCTGGAAGAACTTCCGCCCATACGTGACGGGGGGCATCACCTACGGGTTCGACTTCTCGTCGCTGCGCAAGAACAAGAACAACAACGACGAAGCCATCGTGCGACTCAACCCGCATGAGGTGCACTACACCATAGGAGTGGGGCTCGACTTCTTCCTCAAATACGTGAAATTCGCCATCGACCTCAAAGCAGGCTTCGGCATCATCAACCTCTGGGTCGAGGACGACGACATATACAGCCGCTCGGCCGACTACCTGAAGTCAAGAACCCTTATGTTCAGCTTCACCTTCGAAGGCTGACCCCGGCCCTACCCCATCGGTCACATAATCATTTTCGGTTTTATTGTGTATCTTTGCAACTCAGACAACTCGAATAATTATTTGCTGAACCCATGTGTAAGCTGCATGTGATAATGCCGGTAAAGGACTCGATGGATACCGCGCGCGACGCCATTCGCGCGGTGATGCATACCGAGGGTGTTGACTTTACCGTTTACAATGATTTCAGCTCGGACGAAGCCACCGCCGAATTGACTGCCCTGGCTGCCGAATATGGCTTCCGGCTGGTGAACTGGGCCGACGCCACGAGGCATCCGTCGCCCAACTACCGACTTACGCTACAGGATGCGCAGCGGAGGGCGTTGTCGGAAAACGCCCACCTGGTGGTGGTGGAGAGCGATGTGACGGTGAAGCCCGATACCGTCGGCCGGCTGGCGGCGCAGGCAGAGAAAGGGATAGGCCTTGTGGCCGCCGTCACCGAGGACGCCGACGGAATGGTGAACTTCCCTTACCTATACGCCCGCAAGCTCAAGGGCGGCACCGTGTCCACGACCAAACGTCTGAGCTTCTGCTGCACGCTGCTCTCCAACGAGTTTCTCAAAGCCTTCCCCTTTGAAGGCCTCAATCCCGACAAGCAGTGGTACGACGTGTTTATCTCGCACCAGTCGGTCAAGATGGGGTTCCGCAACCTGCTGATGCTGGACAACCGAGTGTTGCATAGGCCACACTCGTCGCGTCCATGGAAGTTGTTGAAATACAGCAATCCGCTTAAGTACTACTGGCTCAAGATTGTAAACAAACGCGACCGTATATGAAGGTTTATAGTTTGCTGGTTGTTAAGGACGAGGCCGATGTTGTAGGGCTTTCGTTGGCCGATGCGTGCCGCTGGAGCGACAAGGTGGTGGTGATTGACAACGGCAGCACCGACGGCACATGGGAACTAATCAACCGCATGGCTGCCAAAACCCCAAAAATAGTACCATTCATGCGGTATGAGGGGCCGTTCCATATCGGTCTCAGAGCACGCGCGTTCAAGGCATTCCGAAACGAGATGCACCTCGGCGACTGGTGGTGTGTGAGGTTGGATGCCGACGAGTTCTACAAAGGTGATGTGCGAGGCTTTCTGTCGAAGGTGCCGTGGTATTGCCGCACGGTGAAGAAGATTAGCAACGACTATGTGATTACACACGAGGACTTGGAGGAGGGTTTGCTTTGTGGCGACTTTGCGGATGACAGGGACAGAATCTGCTATGCTTTGCGGCATCGGCGCGAGGAGAGGCGCTTTATGAGACATTCGCCGCTGCTTCTATGGCTTGCCCGTTGGCGCTATCCGCATCCGTGGGGGTTGGTGGCGAAGGCACGCATCGAGGTGAGCCACTACCAGTACCGCAGTGTCGAACAGATGAAACGTCGCTACCAGAACAGGCAGAAAGCCAAATCGGACGGCTGCGGCACTTTCAGCCATGAGACGGGTGCCAGCTGGCAAGATTATCTGCTTCATCGAGACGAGTGCCGCAGGATTGACAGCCAGCGACAAGAGACCTGCGACTAAACAAACATAGGTTTACAGTTGCCCAACAAGTATGGAACGAGGGGGCTACGCTCTCGGCAGACGTATGATAAATGTGGAGCCCTTACCGACCTCGCTCTCTATGCCCACCTTACCTTTGTGCGCCTTGACAACCTGAAGCACATAGTTCAGGCCTATGCCGAAACCTTTGACATCGTGGCGGTCGCCGGTGGAGACGCGGTAGAAGTTCTCGAAAATGTGGCGGCGGTCCTCTTTGGAAATGCCGATGCCGTTGTCGGCAATGCAGATGCGCACATATTTGCCCTCCACGGCGGTGGTCACCTTAATGGTCGGATTCTTGGGTGAGTACTTTATGGCGTTGTCGATGAGGTTGCTTATCATGTTCGACAGGTGGTCGGCATCACCATAAACAGTGACCTTCTCGGCAGTGTAGGCCTCGGTTGACGAACCGTTGGCGTCGGAGAGGCGCACCTGCGCCCGCTGCACTTCGTCGGCTATCAGACGGTTGATGTCTATCTCGGTATATTTGAGGGTGAATTTCTTGCGTGTCATGCGCGAGTTGCGCAACACAGCCTCCACCAACCGCAGCATACGCTCGTTCTCGTCGTGTATAACCCCAATATGGTGCTTTGTGTCGCACTCAGGCGTGTCCATGTTCTCGGCGAGGTAGCAGGTCTCCAGTCGTATGGTCGAGATGGGAGTCTTCAGCTCGTGAGTCATATTGTTGATGAAGTTGGTCTTCATCTCGTCTATCTTGCGTTGGTTGTACATGCTGCGCGTGATGGTGAGGTATGCCAAAGCGATGATGACGATAAGCATGATACTCATAAGCACCAGCACATTGCTGTTCTTCATAAGGTAGAGCGCCTTGTCCGAGAAATAGAGAGTGATGTAGTAGTCAGCGGGCTGACCACGATCGTCGAGGATTATGTTGTACTTGAACGGCGAATCATCCATCTTCTTCTCCTGCCCCGGCTTGCTGCAGAAGTAGAAATAGGTCATGCCGATGTCACTTACCGCCACCGTCGGCAGCAGATCAACACCGTTGACCAGCAGAGCCTCGTTGACCGATGTCACAAGTGCGTCGTAGTCGAGCGACTCGAGCGACGGGCTGTTCTCGCCATGTTTGTCGGCCGAGAGGTTGCGAATGACCTCGTCCATGGCGTCGGTGACGCTGGTGTTGAAAAGGCTGTCGCTTATCGACGCCGAACGCTCAATCTGCCATATCTGTATGGACACCAGCGCCGTCGCGGCGACGGTGAAGATGGTGGATATGGTAACGATGAACCAGCGTCTCATAATTTATAAATAACGCACGATAAGCCAATTCAGTATATCCTAACCAGCTTTTTCGACACGTTTGGCGAAAAAAGTGTACCTTTGCAAATGCAAAATAATCAACTTATGAAGATAGGGCTTATAATAGCAATGGAGAGCGAATACCGCATGCTCAGTGAGATGCTGGGAGGCGACAGCGGGCGGCTGGGCCGCAACGAGATAGTGCTTTCGCGGTGCGGCATCGGCAAGGTGAACGCAGCCGTTGGCACCATGCGACTTATTGACGAACATCGTCCCGAATGCATCATAAGCAGCGGCGTGGCGGGCGGCATTGACCAATCGCTCGAGGTGATGGACATCGTGGTTGCCGACAAGACCGTTTATCACGACGTATGGTGCGGCGACGGCAACGAGAAGGGGCAGGTGCAGGGGCTGCCGCCGCGGTTTGAGTCTGACGTCCGGCTGTGTGACGCGGCGATGGCAGGGTCGGCAAAGAATGTTAAGAGAGGCCTCACCTGCACAGGCGACCAGTTCATCACGTCGAAGGAGGCGCTGCAGAAGATAAAAGAGGACTTCCCCGACGCGCTGGCGGTAGATATGGAGTCGGCGGCGATAGCGCAGGTGTGCTACCTTAAGGAGGTGCCATTCATGTCGCTGCGTATCGTAAGCGACACACCGGGTGCGACACCCGACCATTTCGCGCAGTATATGGACTTCTGGAAGGAATTGAGCGAGCGTTCGTTCGGTAACCTTAAGGCGATATTGGAGCGAATGCCAGAGAAACTTTGAATATGTGTACACAATAAAACGGGATATTGTAAGTTACTTATTGTTGTAATCGAGCGATTGGCCCCGTAGTTCAGCTGAATAGAACGTCGGATTCCGGTTCCGAAGGTCGTGGGTTTGAATCCCGCCGGGGTCACATGGATGACGGGAGTTGAAGGCAAACCTGCTTTTAACTCCCTTTTTTGATAGTCACATTTCAAAAAACGCTTAATTATGCATACACCAATCTTTCCCAACACCAAACCCTTTCCAAAACTGATGGCGTTCCTGGGCATGTTCATCGGCATGCTTCTGGTAGCCTCATGCCTCACACTGCTTATCCCGCTGTTCGGGGGTGACATCACGGCAACGCGCACCCTCCTTTGGGTGCAGTGTGCCACCCAACTGCTCACATTCCTGGTGCCAGTGGTGCTCTTTATCCTTTTCTACGAAAGCGACGAGCGAGGTTATCTCAAGGCCGACTTTCGTGGGCGTAGCTGGCTACAGGCACTTGCCGGCATGGCCATAATGCTGCTGTTGGTGCCGGCCATAGATGAGGTAACCAAGTGGAACGACGGATGGCATTTCGCCGAACCGCTCGAGGGAATACTACGTCAAATCACCGAGCGGAGCCAGCAATTAATCGAATCCTTCATGGCCGATGCGAGTGTGCCAGGCTTGATACTCAACATACTTATAATAGCCCTTGTGCCGGCAGTGTGCGAAGAGCTGTTCTTCCGTTGTGTGGTGCAGCAGACATTCCATAAGTGGTTCAAGAACGGCCATGTAGCAATACTGGTGACAGCCATCATCTTCAGCTTGGCGCATGGCGAGGTGTATGCCTTCGTTCCGAGAGTGTTGATGGGCATTGTGCTCGGATACCTATTCTATTACGGACGCTCAGTGGTGGTGAATATCTGTGCCCATTTCCTCAACAACGCCTTGATTGTAGTGATGTATTTCCTTTATCATCGCGAAATATTAGGTTTCTCGCCCGACGAACTGCCATCGTTCGACTGGTGGTGGATAGTCATCTTCACCATTGTTGCCGGCTTCCTGTTTTATGTCACTTTTTTGCGGGAAGAGAAAGAGTAAACACCGCTGGAAGACAATATACAACCAGAAACTACCTATTATAAAAATTACTGACAATCAACTACTTTACCAACATAAACACTGAAAAAGTATAAAAATATTCTGTAATTTATTTTTTATTAGTACTTTTGCAACTCGTTTCGACTGAAAAAATAAGTTTTATAAACAGAAAAATATTTAAAGAGATGACAAAAGCAGAAATCGTAGCAGACATTGCACAGAAAACTGGAATCGAGAAAGTTGCCATTCAGGCAGCAGTTGAAGAGTTCATGACCGTGGTGAAGGACTCTCTGGCCGAGGGCGAGAACGTATATCTCCGTGGCTTCGGCAGCTTCATCGTGAAAAAACGCGCTGAGAAGACCGGTCGCAACATTTCCAAGAACCAGACCATCCTCATCCCGGCTCACAATATCCCGGCCTTCAAGCCCGCCAAGACCTTCATGAACGACGTGAAGAACAGCAAGAAATAAGTATAAAATAACAATATAAACAAGTTCAACCATGCCAAACGGAAAGAAACACAAAAGGCACAAGATGTCAACGCACAAGCGTAAAAAACGCCTGCGCAAGAATAGACATAAGAAGAGATAAGCTTCGTAGGTGAAGCCCTCTTTCGGATCTATCAAACTTTATAAAACAAATTACACGGCCTCGACGGTTTAACGCAGGCGTGTAGTTTGTTTTTATTTTTGATGATTGTGTGCGTGAACAAGGATTTAGAGAAAAGACAAGTGGATTTGTGCGAGTCAATGGCGAACGTATTGGCGTACAACGACTCAACATACAATAAGATAACGATTCAACATACGACAACATAAGTGAACAAAGAACTAATAATATCTGCCAACGAAACGGGGGTGAACATTGCATTGACCGAGGACAAGCAGTTGGTGGAGTTGCATACAGATAAATTCGGCAACAAGTTCTCCGTAGGAGACATATTCATAGGGCGGGTGAAGAAGATTATGCAAGGGCTCAACGCAGCCTTTGTTGACCTGGGCGACGAGGAGCAGGATGGATTTATGCACTACCTCGACCTTGGCCCCTACTACAACTCATGCAGCAAGTTCATGCGTCAGGCGATGAACGGCAATGTAGGCATGCGTACCCTCAATCCGTTCAAGTTGGAACCCAACCTGGCAAAAGACGGCAACATAGGAGCCCTTCTCTCGCCAGGGCAGTTCCTGCTGGTGCAGGTATCGAAGGAGCCCATCTCCACCAAAGGGCCCAAACTGACAGGCAACCTCTCGTTGGCAGGCCATTTCATAGTGATCACACCGTTTGAGAACGGCATATCCATTTCGCAGAAAATCAAGTCGAAGGAGGAACGCAGCCGCCTGAGACGGCTGGTGCAGAGCATCAAGCCCGAAAACTTCGGCGTGATAGTGCGCACCAATGCCGAGGGGAAGACGGTGGCGGAGCTCGACGCCGACATGCGAGACCTGATGGGCAAATGGTCGCGGATGACCGACAAGCTGAAGCATATAGCCGCACCGCAGAAGCTGGTGTCGGAACTGAGTGCCGCCTCGTCGGCGCTGCGCGAGGTGCTGAGCGACGACTTCAACACGGTGTATGTCGATAACGAGGAGGTGTATGAAGAGGTGCGCAGCTATGTGAAAAGCATAGCACCAGGAAGGGAATCCATCGTGCGGTTCTATAAGCTGCAGACCCCCATATTCGACCAGTTCGGCATCACCAGGGATATAAGGAGGGCGTTCGGAAAGATTGTTACCATACGTTCCGGAGTGTATCTGTATGTGGAGCACACCGAGGCGATGCATGTGATAGACGTGAACAGCGGCAACCACATAAAGTCAGGCAACGGACAGGAGGACACAGCCCTGCAGGTGAACATAGAGTCGGCTGTGGAGATAGCGCGCCAGCTGCGCCTGCGCGACATAGGCGGCATCATCATAGTCGATTTCGTTGATATGCAGAAGTCGGAGAACCGCAAGAAGCTCTACGACGTGATGTGTGAGGAGATGAAGAAGGACAAGACGCGTCACACGGTGCTGCCGCTCAGCAAGTTCGGCCTGATGCAGATAACACGCCAACGGCTCCGTCCGGCGGTGGTGATGGACGTGCAGGAGAAATGTCCGCTGTGTGACGGCACAGGCAAGATAAAGTCGAGCCTGGTGGTAGTCGATGAGATAGAGGCAGACATAAAGTACCATGTAGGGCAGAAGATTTCGAAGCGCATAACCATCTCGGCGCACCCATACGTGCAGGCCTACCTGACCAAAGGGCCGGTGTCGCAGCGGCTGAAATGGATGATGAAATACAAACGCTGGATAACGGTGAAGGCCGACAGCCACATGAGCCTGCTGGATTTCTCAATCAACGGAACGAAAGATGGAGAGCAGGCACAATAGATTTTGCCTTGCGCTGCTGGTCCTGGCGACGCTGCTGACGGTGGTCGGCGGAGAGACGGCATGGGGTCAAGGCATAGATGTGTCGAAGTTTCAAGGCACCATCAACTGGCGAAAGGTAAAGGCGACGGGGAAGGTGAAGTTTGCCTACATCAAGGCAACCGAGGGGACATCGATACAGGACCCGATGTATAAAAGGAACATAGACAGTGCGCGAGCGGCGGGGATACTGGTGGGCAGCTATCATCTATACAGCAAGAAGACCACGGCCTACCAGCAGTTTGGCAACTTCAAGAAGGTGGTGCAGAAGTCGAAACAGGATTTGGTGCCGGTGCTGGACATAGAAGAGCGCTACAACAAAGACCTCTACATGGCGCGAGTTGACAAGCTGCTGGAGCTCATGGAGAAAGAGTATGGCAAGAAGCCGCTGATATACACAAGCGAGAAGGTGTATTGGGACCATTTCAGCGGGAAGAAGTACAAGAACTACCATATCTTTATTGCCAACTATGTCCGCTATCCCTCCACCCGGTTCACCCTCTGGCAACACTCGCAGACAGGGCGAATCAAGGGTATCAGCGGATATGTTGACCTCAACAAGTTCCACAAGAACCACGGAATCAATGAAATCAAACTACCAAAGAAAAGCAACAAATAAGACAATATTATGAAAAAGCACATCCTTATTCTGGCATTTTTGGCATTCGGTATTGCGGTGCAGGCGCAGATTCCCGCCGAAGTCGATGACATTCTTGGCAAATGTGCCGAGAAGATGAACAATGCGACGGGCATAGAGATGGACATGAACCTGAGCGTGAAGGCGGTGGTGTCGTTCAACGGAACGATAAAGATGTATGCCAAAGGCGAGAAGTCGCTGGCGAAGATGCGGATGAAGGTGCTGGGGCGCGACATACGTACCGAGACGGGCAACGACGGCAGCCAGGTGTGGGTATATAGAGCCGCCATAGAGGAGGGCGACAAGGACTCGGTATTCATATACAAGCCGTCCGGCAAGAAAAAGGGCGAATACGACCTCGACTTCGAGCTGAACAAGAAATACAAGAAGGCGAAGATAAAGGAGAAGAACGAGCGGTATGAGATAACCTTCACAGAGCCCAAGGACAAGGAGATGCCGAAGAAGACGACGATGGTGGTGAACAAGAGCGACTATTCGTTCTACCAGATGGGGGTGAAGGACGGCATCATGGGGTTCACGATGACCGCGACGAAGATAAAGTACGGTGTGAGCGACGGAGTGTTCGTTCTAGATGCGAAGAAGTACCCCAACGCAGTGATGGTGAAGAGAGACAAAGAGTTCGGGAAATAGGGAGCCGATTCACAGCAGAGCAAGACAATATCCAGCACGAAGACGACGTGCTGGATATTGTTTTTATGAGCCAAGCCGAGTGAGGATGAGGCAGAGCGATGGAGAATGGGGACGGGAATGGAGTTGCCAACAATAGCATACTGACTACAGACAGCACATCCACCTTACTTCAATTAACCATGAACCATCTTACTTCTTACTTCTACCCTCTTACTTCTTACTTCCTATATCTTGCATATAACATATTTTTAGTATCTTTGCATCCGATATCGGCGAGAGTTTTTGCCGAGAAATGCGATGAAAGCATTTGTATTGGTCCGAATCGTAAAATTCGCCAAAATTTAACCAGAGGACTACTATACCGATGACTTAGCTTCTATTGATGTATCGACCTTGTGTCCATGCATAGAGAAGCATAGAACAAGGTTTGAAGTAAGTTTTATTCTGGAAGGGCGTTTGGCGATGCCCACGATTCGTAGAACTAAACAACGCGAGTTCTATGCTTTTTTTACGTATGCCACAAACTGAGAACTCATAGTGGCTGCAAAATTGTAAAATTATGGATCATAAAAACTCATTGCAGAACACCTTCATTGATCAGTTTACGGAAAGTGATAAAAAAAGAAAGGATGAAACGGCTTCTACATATTACGATTATATTGAAGAAAAATTGAAGAATTATTTCGAAGAAAAACACATTGTTGGAGAATTTGAATCAATACAAGAATCGGTTAGAAATAAATATCAAGGTAAGGACTTGTATGAAAATGACAACTATTTTGAAGATCTTGCACAAGCTTGTATTGATAAAATTGTCGAAAAGACAGGAAGAGATAGAGATGATGTATTTAAAGAGTTATCTGAGTATTGTAGGAACAATTTTCCTAAGACAAAATGAAATTAATCATAAAACATGTTTACAATGAAACACTTATTACATTATTTTCTTGCGGTGCTGTTTGTTTTTGCGGTTCCGCAGGTGTCATTGGCTGACACTTGGGATGGTAGCGCTGCGGAATGGACGCACGGCAGCGGAACTGAGGCCGACCCTTATCTTATTGAAAGTGCCGCCAACCTCGCATGGCTTCAGGAGATGGTCAACGGTGGTGTGAGCACCTACAGCGGCCAGTATTTCAAGCTGACCACGGACATTAATTTGAACTCCATCTCGTGGCTTGGCATAGGCACAAGCCAATCCGTCAGTTTCCAAGGAATATTTGACGGTGACAACCATAGTATAACACGTATAAGTTCCAGCAGTGCACTCTTCAGTTATGTAAAAAATTCAACCTTAAAGAATCTCTCCACTGCTGGTAGTGCCGCATCTGGAATAATTATGTATTCATACGGGACAATCACTGTTGACAATTGCCATAGTGCAGTTGCTGCCACAACAGGCGCTAGTATTAAAGGTGGAATAATCGGCTATGCTTCTGGAACCTGCGACATCAGCAGATGCTCCAACACGGGTAGTGTCTCAGGCACCTATGCTGCTGGTGGAATAATCGGCCATGTTTCTGAAACCTGCACCATCACCAACTGCTCAAATACCGGGAATATCCGCGGCCAAGCGAAGGCCTCCGGCAGCGGTGGCATTGTCGGTAAGGCTACGGGTTCGGTCACCATCACCGACTGCTACAACACCGGTAACGTCACGCACACGACGGGTATCACTTCCAGCACAGCGGAAAGTGTAACAGATGGTTATTCAAGAGCGGGTGGAATCGTTGGATATACGACTGCCAACTGTACGGTGACCAGATGTTACAATACGGGTAGCGTCACGGCCAATGCAACCATCAACAAGAGCTATAATGGTACTAATTATACTTTTAAGACATTTGCCATTGCTGGCGGCATTATCGGGCATCGTGAATCAGGATCCACCTGCAATGTATCACTATGCTATAACAGAGGAACCAGCACCGCCTCAGCCAATACCGTAGTGAGAAACGCTAATTCTGCTCCATCTACATACGCCTATGCCTATTCATGTGGAATCGTAGGCAAAGCGGACGTCGCAGGTTCGGTCACGGACTGCTACAATCGCGCAAACAGCACCGCCACTGCAAACGCAGAGTCATATTACAATACCTCTTACAATACCTCCCGTGCTCCTTCGTCCTATGAAGTGAAAGAAGCTTATTCAGCAGGTATCAGTTACGGCACCAACATCACCAATAGTAACTGCTACAATACCGGCACTTTGTCTGCAGCGAATGGCAAGTTTGGCGTCTGCAACCGCACCGTCACCAACTGCTATTACCTCTCGACCTGCGACGGTTCGGGCAACGGCACATCCAAGACGGAGACTATAATGAAGTCCACGTCGATGCCAGTATTGCTCAACGCCAGCGACGAGGTTTATGTGATGGATGTCACCCCCAATGTCAACGACGGTTATCCTATCTTTGGCAATATGATTTACATTGTCACAGAGGACGCGTCAAACATTGCCTTTAGAAGCGCCACAATGAATGGTGCTTATTCATTTAATGACACGCCCGACGTGCAGGGGTTTGAATACAAGTTGAGTAGTGCATCATCATGGGACACGGTTTATACCAATGTTGCGACTCCGTTCGCTTACGACCTGACAAATCTTAACCCCAACAGCACCTACTACTACCGCGCCTTTATTACCAAGGACGGAAACACCTTTTACGGCGACCAGAAAACCTTCAATACCCTCTCGTGCACCACGCTCACCGCTGCCATTGGAGCCTCTGCCAGCGAGATGTGCGAAGGTGACACAGCGACACTGACAGCCTCTGGAGCATCCGATTACTCCGAAAACTTTTATTACACGTGGAACACAGGGGACACCACTGCCGTCATCCATCCCACCGAGGATGGCATATACACCGTGACGGTGACCGACGACAACGGCTGCACGGTGACCAAGAAAGACACCCTGACCGTCAACCCGCGTCCGGTTGGCACCATCAGCGGGCGCACCGCCATCTGTTCGGGCAACAGCACCACGCTGACGGCATCGGGAGCCAACAGCTACACTTGGTCAACGGGAGCCACGACGCCGACGCTGACCACGAGCACCGCCGGCGCCTACACTTGCACTTTCCGCAACAGTTATGGCTGCACCAGCACGCAGGAGGTGACCATCGACGTCTTCGCCGCGCCCACGATCAGCGGCACCACGGCCATCTGCTCGGGTAACAGCACAACCCTTACCGCCACAGGAGCCGACAGCTACACTTGGAGCAACGGCGCCACCACGCCCTCCATCACCGTGAGCGAAGGCGGGACCTACACAGTGACAGGCACCACCACTGACGGGTGCGAAGGCACGGCAGGCGTGACTGTGTCGGTAGGAACGCAGCCCACCATCAGCATCAGCGGCTCCTCGACATTCTGCCAAGGCGGCAACACCGTGCTGACCGCCACCGGCGGAGTGAGCTATGAGTGGGCCGACGGCACGAGAGACAACACCCTCGTGGTAACCAACGCCGGAAACTACACAGTGACAGGCACCAACGCCGACGGCTGCTCGAACACCGCCTCGCTGCAGGTGACGATGAAGCCGTCGTACACCAACCTGCCGGTGTCGGCAGCCATCTGCCAAGGCACGACATATAACGCGATGGGCTCAATGTACAGCACGCCCGGCACCTACCACGTCGCCGGCACCACGACGGCCGGCTGCGACTCGACGATAGACCTCACCCTCACGGTCAATACGCTGCCGACCCCGACCATAAGCGGCAACACCGCGATCTGCCAAGGCAACTCCACCACTTTGGCGGCGCTGGGCGGCACCACGTTCCTCTGGAACAACGGGAGCAGCTCGCAAGCCATAAGCGTGAGCGAGGCAGGCGTGTATTCAGTCACCGTGACCGACGCCAACGGCTGTAGCAACAGCACGTCGGCGACGGTGAGCGTAAGCCCGCTGCCGACAGTGACAATCACAGGCACCACCGCCATCTGTGCAGGCAACAACACCACGCTCACCGCCACGGGAGCAGAGACATACCTGTGGAGCAACGGCACTTCAGACGCCACCATCACGGTAAACAACGGCGGCACCTACACCGTCACCGGCACGAGCGTCAACGGCTGCCACAACACCGCGGCAGCGACGGTGACGGTCAACCCGACATATAACGGCATGCCCGTGACGCAGGCCATCTGCGAGGGCAGCAACTACAACTTCTTCGGCACCATGCTGACCGAAGCCGGCACCTACAACCACAGCGGCACCACGACGGCCGGCTGCGACTCGGTGGTCATACTGACCCTCACGGTCAATCAGCTGCCGACAGCGACCATAAGCGGCAACACCACCTTCTGCGAAGGCGGCAGCACGACGCTCACCGCCACCGGCGGCGCAACATACACGTGGAGCAACGGAGCCACCACGTCGGCGACAACGGTGACCAATTCAGGCACCTACACAGTAACGGTCACCGACAACAACGGCTGCACGAACACCGCAACAACCACCGTCAACGTCAATCCGCTGCCCAATGTAGTCATCAACGGCAACACGTCGCTGTGCCAGGGCAGCAGCTCGGTGCTGACGGCAACGGGAGCCGACTACTACACATGGAGCACAGGAGCCTCAAACCCCACTGTCACAGTCTATAATGCAGGCACCTACAGCGTCACCGGCACATCGGCCGCCGGATGCTCGAAGAGCGCCAGCGTGACGGTGACGGTCAACTCGGTGTTTAACATCCCGGTGGCGGAAGCCATCTGCCAAGGCAGCAGCTACAACTTCTTCGGCCAGAGCCTCACGACGGGCGGCAGCTACACGCACACCTTGCAGACCCCCGCCGGATGCGACTCGGTCATCAACCTGACGCTCACGGTCAATCAGCTGCCGACAGCGACCATAAGCGGCAACACCACCTTCTGCGAAGGCGGCAGTACGACGCTCACCGCCACCGGCGGCACCACATACACATGGAGCAACGGAGCCACCACGTCGGCGACAACGGTGACCAACGCCGGCACCTACGGAGTGACGGTGACCGACGCCAACGGCTGCACGAACACAGCGTCAGCAACCGTGACAGTCAACACGCTGCCCGTGATTTCGATTACAGGCAACACGCTGTTCTGCGAAGGCAACAGCACCATGTTGACCGCCCAAGGCGGCAACAGCTACACCTGGAGCAACGGAGCCATGACCCCGTATATCACCGTCACGACCACAGGCAACTACACCGTGACCGGTGTCGGAGCCAACGGCTGCTCGAACACAGCCAGCGTGTCGGTGACGGCAAGTCCGCAGCCGACCATCGCCATAGGCGGCAACACCTCGTTCTGTCAAGGTGGCAACACGACGCTCACCGCCACGGGAGCCGACAGCTACGCATGGAGCAACGGCACGACCACGCCCAACATCACCGTTGACGCCTTCGGCGTTTACAGTGTGACCGGCACGACGGCCTTGGGCTGCACCGGCACGGCGAGTGTGACCGTCACCGTGTCGCCCAATCCGAACATCACCGTCAGCGGCGACACCGAGCTGTGCCCCGGTGAGAGCACAACGCTCACCGCCAACGGCGGCACGAGCTACATGTGGTTTGACGGCAGCAGCGACGCCACCTATCAGACCAGCACGGCAGGCAGCTACACGGTGATAGGCTACAACGACGCAGGATGCTATACGATGGTGACGGTTGACGTGCAGCAGTACGACAACGCCCAGACGGAAGAGACAGCCACAGCTACAGGCTCTTACCTCTGGAACGGGGAGAATTACACCGAGAGCGGCGACTACACCTACATCACCACGACAGAACACGGCTGCGACAGCACCGTAACGCTGCACCTGACCATAGAGCAGGGCGGCGGAGAGCACGGCATCGACGATGTGGAGGCAGCCGACGGAGTCAGGATATACACACGCGGCAACAGGATTGTGGTAGAAGCCAGCAATCAGCAGGCTGTCAGCAGGGAGAGCATCATCGTCTATGACGTGATGGGGAGAGTGATTAAAAGTTCGGATGTCAGCAGTGAGTGGTTGGAGGTCGAGATACCCGTCACATCGGCAGGAATATATATGGTGAAAGTGGGCGAGCGACAGTCACACAAGGTGGTGGTGAGATGAGACTGATTTTGGATTTTTGAATTTGAAATGCGGCATCCGCAAGATTTTGCGGATGCCGCATTTCTTTTGTACATTGACGCATTGTCATGAATGCGTACTCTGTAGAGTGGAGCGACAGTAACGGTACGGAAAATCGGGGAAGCTGTCAATAAATAGCCAATTTTTCCGTTATATTACATACTACGGCTAACGATATAGAGGATGAAACTGCTGAATGTTGACCTGACACCTGAACAGTACCGCGAGGCGGAACGTGACGAACGCGTGCGTATAGTGAAGCGCAGCCTTGACTCGCGGCGCGGGGTGAGATACCACACGGTGATGGAGGTGTACGACATCGGTGAGACAGTACCGCAGCCAGACTACCGCTCAGACTATAAAGACTGCCGCAACGCAGAGCCGGTGGTGATAGTGGGAGCGGGACCCGCAGGGCTGTTTGCCGCATTGCGGGCGTTGGAGCTGGGGCTGAAGCCAGTGATAGTAGAGCGAGGCAAGGCGGTGACGGAGCGAAAATACGACATAGCCAAGCTGACCAAGGAGCATCAGGTGAACCCCGACAGCAACTGGTGTTTCGGCGAAGGCGGGGCAGGGACCTACAGCGACGGCAAGCTCTACACCCGCAGCACCAAACGAGGCGACATAGGAGCGGTGCTGAAGAAATTCATAGAACACGGCGCCGACGAGAAGATACTCATCGACGCCCACGCCCATATAGGTACAGACAGGCTGAGCCCCATAATAGCGCGCATGAGAGAGACCATAGAGGAGCACGGCGGAGAATACCATTTCGACAGCAGAGTGACAGATTTTATACTGAACGATGTCAGTGTTACAGGCGTGGTTGACCAGCACGGCAACCGCTATGAAGGCAAAGCCGTGATACTGGCCACGGGCCATTCGGCACGCGACATATACCACCTGTTCCACGAGCGAGGATGGCAACTCGAAGCCAAGCCCTTTGCCCTGGGTGTGAGAGTGGAGCACCCGCAGGAACTGATAAACACGATACAATATCACACAAAACACTACTCCCCTCTCCTACCGCCAGCGGCGTATAGCCTGACGACCCAGGTGGAGGGACACGGAGTGTTCTCGTTCTGCATGTGTCCCGGCGGCATCATAGTGCCAGCCACCACCGCCGAGGGGTATCAGGTGGTGAACGGCATGAGCAACTCGAAACGCAACTCGCCCTTCGCCAACAGCGGAATAGCGGTGACGGTGTCGATGGACGACGTGCCGGAATGGGCACAATACGGCGAGCTGGCCCTGCTACGGTTCCAAGAGGATGTGGAGAGAAATATGTTTGCAGCGACGGGGAAGGAGGCAGTAGCGCCGGCACAGCGCCTCACAGACTTCTGTGAAGGACGACTGACGTCAAAATTGGGGAAGAACAACTATATGGGAGAGAGCATGTCGGCGCCGCTGCACGAGCTGCTGCCAGCCTTTGTGGCAAAGAGCCTGCGGCAGGCGTTCAAGGACTTCGACAGGAAGATGAGAGGCTTCTACACCGCCGACGCCACGCTAATGGCGGTGGAGAGCCGCACCTCGTCGCCAGTGAGGATACCACGAGGCGACGACCTGCAGCACCCACAGCTGAGGGGGCTCTATCCCTGTGGCGAAGGGGCAGGGTACGCCGGAGGGATAGTGTCGTCGGCGATGGACGGAATGAATGTTGTTGAACAGATAGCACACAAGGGGTAAGAGCTGGATGGTTTTTTGGGGGGCTGAGGGTTCTGAGGATTCTGAGAATTCTGAGGGTTCTGATGTGGTTTTTGACAGAGAGTTCACTTAGAAGTTTTTCTAATTTGGTTTACGGAGCGGACTTGGAGCATTTGACTGTGAACAAATGCTTTTTTTTTCGTAGTTTTGCAAATTCTATTGGATACAAATAAAACACAATATGGCTAAACTTATTGCAAAGAAGAGCGGCTACGACTGGAAGTACAGCGTCGTAGGCGGCGTTACACGAGTGAACATCGAGAGCGGCGAGGACATCGCCCACCTTAAGGAACTGGACCAGAAGCTGTGGACGGTGCTGAGCTGTCCGGTGAAAGGGCTGGAGTTTGACGAGAAGACACTACAGCTGATGGACCTGGACGGCGACGGCAAGATACGCGTGAACGAGATGGTGGCCGCAGCAGAGTGGCTGAAGAAAGTGTTGAGAAGCATGGAATACCTGCTGGAAGGCAAAGACCATATAGATTTTGCCGACATACAAGCCGAGACAGAAGAGGGGCAGAAGGTGATGGAGGCAGCCAACCTGATACTCGCAAAACTCGAAAAAGAGCAGCAGAGCATATCGCTGACGGACGTGAACGACTATATGGCTATATTCGAGGAGAAATGCAAGGCCGAATACACCGCGGAGGACGCAGAGCCGTTCACACCGCCATACGGTGAGCAGAGCGATGCCGCCGAGAAAGCGGTGAATGGAATAAGGCAAAAAATGGCCGACTACTTCATGCGTTGCAAGCTGGCCCAGTTTGACGAAGACGCCACCGAGGCCTTGGACGTGCAGGTGGAGAAGATTGCCGCCATCAGCGGAGGGAACCTCAGCGAGAACGTGGCCGAGATAGCCGAATACCCCCTCTCCCGCCCCAACAAAGAAGGACAACTCAATATCATCACAGGCCTCAACCCCGCATGGCAAGCCGCTATGGCAGAGCTGAAGACGCTGGTGCTGGACACCGAATTTGCGGGCAAAGAGACCATAAGCGAAGCTGAGTGGAACACCGTATTGGACAAGATAGACGCCTACGCAGCATGGAAGAACGCCGGCGAGACGGCCATGAACGAGGCGATAGCGGCGCAGCTGGCGACACATGCCGCCGCCATAGAGCCGGTGGAGCGCCTTGTGCGCTACTGCCGCGACTACTACAAGTTGGTTCACAACTACGTGGTGTTTAAAGACTTTTATAAACGCGACGACAGCGAGCAAGCGGTATTCCAAGCCGGCAAACTGTATATCGACCAGCGTTGCTGCGAACTATGCGTAAAAGTGAGCGACATGGGCAAGCAGTCTGCGATGGCAGGCACAAGCGGACTCTACCTCATTTACTGCACCTGCACTTCAAAGGTGAAGGGCGAGAAGATGGACATTGTGGCGGCACTGACCGACGGCGACGTGGACAGCCTGTATGAAGGCAAGAACGCCCTATTCTACGACCGCAACGGCCTTGACTGGGACGCCACCGTAACCAAAATCATCGACAACCCCATCAGCATACGCCAGGCATTCTGGAGCCCTTACCGCAAGTTCGGGAAATGGATATCGGACAAGATAACCAAATCGGCGAGCGAGAAAGAGAGCAAGCAGTTTGACGAGATGACTGCTAAAGCAGACAACTCGACCACCGAGCTGGCAACAAATATGGCCAAGGCAAACAAACAGATGAACGCCGCAGAAACAGGAGGAAAGAAAGCCACCCCCTTCGACATAGCCAAGTTTGCAGGTATATTCGCTGCCATAGGCATGGCGATAGGGTTCATCGGGCAGGCGCTTGTCAAACTAGCAGCTGGAATCACTCAGCATTGGTACAACCTGCCGCTGATGATACTGGCTATAATCGTGGTTATAAGCGGACCTTCGATGTTCCTGGCATGGATTAAACTCCGCAAACGCAACCTCGGTCCTGTGCTCAACGCCAACGGATGGGCTATAAACTCGAAGATAAAAATCAACACCGCTTTCGGCGCCACGCTGACCAGCATGGCCAAATATCCGAAGCTGGTGATGAAAGACCCGTTTGCCGACAAGAAGACACCTCTCTGGCGCAAGATTATATATTGGATACTCTTCCTCGCGGCAGTAGCTTTCTGTGTGATGTATTTCACGAAGAACCTGCCTTGGCAGAAGAAAGCAGCCGAGGCAGAAGCCGCAAAGACCGAGCAGGTGGAAGCAACCGCAGAGGCTCCAGCTGCAGAAGCGGCAGCAGCAGAGGCAGCGCCAGAGAACGCAGAAGCCGCCGCAAAATAGACAACAACATAACAACATTCAACTTTAAACACTAAAATGAAAAAGACATTGCTAATCGTCATGGGCGCAGCGCTCATGCTTGGAGTCAGCTCCTGCCAAAAGGAGGGAGTGTACACACCCAAAAAGAAAATCGCAGCAGTTTACCTAGAATCGAAGACCACCACAACGCTTTTGGGGTCGAACACTTCGACGGTGACCAACAACGAGAAGAGGAAGAAAGAGGATTGGATATGGGACGGCAAGTTGCTCAAAGAGGTCAAGCACTATAACAACGACGGGGAGATAGCCTCCACAACCACCTACACGTATGACAAGAACCGAGTGGTACGCATAGAGAACAAGAGCTCGGATGTCACCTCATACTCCACTTTTGAATATGACGGCAAATGGCTGAAATCGTCGGAATTCTATTATGACGGAAGACTGCGGAACTCGTACGTTTACACCCATACCGACAAGAAGATAACCAGCATAGAGCACACCAGCTACAGCTATGGACTGGACCTCAAGGCAGCGGCAGAGATGGACGCCATATACGCCGAGATGGTAGCGCCCATCGGCATAATGATACCAGAGGGCACGAAATGCGAGGGAGCAAAAGGCCAGGTAGAGCTGACGAGCACAGTGGAGCTGAAGTGGGATGGCAACAACATTGCATACAAGACCACCACAAACAGCGGCAGCAGCTCGACAGTAGGCTTCACCTATGACGACAAGAAAAACCCGTACTTCGGAATGTTTGAAGAGGACTTTTTCTGTGCACCAGGACTGGTCAGCGAAAACAACCTGATGTCAACGACGGAGAGCGATTCGCCCAAGATGAGCTACACCTACGACGGAAAATATCCTGTCACCCAAACGATTAAAACCATTACGACAAGTATCGCAGGCACCATGGAGATAGAGGTGACCTACACCTTCGAGTATAAATAAGAAATGACGATGCAAAGAGAGACGGCGGACAAGAGGACTTGCCCGCCGTTTCTGTTTGCAGTATGTAATATCAACTATTGATTGACCGGCAGAGCGGAGAGGACGGTCAATGTGCCGTCGTTGACGGAGAAGCGGACTTCACGGCCGTCGTAGCACAAGGAATAGACACGGGAGGGGTCGTCCTGATAGCGCGGGCGCGGGTCGAGCGAGAGGATCTCGCACAGAGTCAGGCGAAGAGACGGCGGCAGGTTGAGAGAGTCAGGGATGACAACCTTGAGACGGCGGTCGGCCGGCTGGGAAGCGAAGCCGCAACGAGCGTCGGGATGGCAGTCGGCATAAGGGATGTAGGGCTTGATGTCGTAGATGGCGGTGTGGTTGCAAAGGTCGGCGCCTTCGACATAGAGCACAGGGCCGCAGGACTCGAAAGCGACACGCAGCAAGCGGACAGACGAGAGGCCAATCGGATTGGGGCGGAAAGGGCTGCGGGTGGAGAAGACCCCGATGCGCCGGTTGCCACCCAGACGCGGAGGGCGGACAGTGGGATGCCAGAGGCCGTCGGTGTCGAAACGCCAGAGAAGCCAGATAAAGTCGAACTGGTCCAACCCACGCACAGCCTCGGGGAAACGGAAGCCTTCGTCGAAGACGATGCGGCAGACGACAGAAGACATGCCCGACTGACGAGGGATGCCGAACTTGTCGGAGAACGGAGATTCAATGTGAGCAATAGGAGTCATAGAGCGACAAGACGGCCGTCGGAGAAACAAGGCACAACGGGGCAGGTGTCGAGTTGGAAAGCGAAGCGTATGTCGCGGTCGCAGCCCATACGCTGGAGACGCTGGACATGGGTGGCATCGGCACAGAAGGCATAGGGGTCGTCGTGAGCCAGGAGCCAGAGACGGATGGCGATGGCGGTGGCGTCGTCGGACGGCTGGAAACGGCCCGAGGCGAGGAGACGACTGGCCAGGGCGCCGCAGAAGAGAGTGTCCTCGAGGCTGGCGCTGTTGAGCCAACCGCTGCAAAGGACGACCACATCGTTGGCTTCGGAGAGGAGCCTGTCGGCCAAAGCCGAGATGTTGGCGAAAGCGCCGACGAGGGTGCGACCCGCCTGAGCGGCAGCGAGGATTGCGACGGTGCCGTTGGTGGTGCTGTAGGCCAGGCGACGGCCGTTCAGATTCATAGAGAGATACTCGGTAGGCGAGTTGCCGCACTCGGCATCGGCGACCTTGCTGCCGCCACGCTCGGCGGCAAGGGTGTAGCCGAGGGTACGATAGGAAGAAAGCTCGTCGAGCGAAGAGAGCGGAACCACCTCGGCGGCGCCAGCATGGAAAGCAGCGCAAAGCGAAGTGGTGGCGCGGAGGATATCGACAGCCACCGAGGTGTGGCCGACGGGAGAGGTGCGCGAGGGGAAGAGCGCCGGAGAGAGGATGGTTTCGACGGTGTTCATCCTAGTCGTTGACGAAACACTCCTGCTCATACTGCTCCATGGAGATTTTGTCGATCTCGATGGTGCCGTCCTCGCTGAAATAGTAGGACAGATACGAGGGATGCGCCTTGAAATAGCGGTCGTCCTCAAACTGGCGACGGTCGGAGCTGGTGGGGAGGTTGCGAAGGACGTAGTCGTTGACCTGCTCGACCAGGAAGCAGCGCTGAGCGGAGGCGTTGGAGAGCTCCATGTCGGCTGCGAACTCGGAGTCGAACTTCATGGTGAGCGGCTCGCCCTTGAAATTGACGGGCACCAGTTTCGTACCCTTGACCCAGATGTGCATAAGCTCGGCATTGGAGGAGGTGGAGACGAGGATGTACTCGACATAGACGATCCATTCGTCCTTGTTCTGCGCCCATTTGTGGATGGTGGGGAAAAGGATGGCGTCGATGCCGTAGGTGTTCTTGTAGGACTTGAGGTCGCCGATTAGCATCTTGTCCTGGGAGCGAGTTTCCTCGGAAGCGATTTGCATGGAGGCGGCAGGGCCGATGACATAATAGCCCAGGTTGGCGATGGGGCGCTGGGCGGTTTGGAACATGTATTTGGCGGCGAGGTCGATCTCGTTGTTGTACTTGGTGTCGCCCGGGTACTTGACCACCCGTCGTGGGGCATTGTCGGTTACCGGCGCGACATATATGGTGAGCGGCTTCTCGCTGTAGAGCTCGTTGTAAGAGACGGCCTTCTGCGGCCCCTTGCAAGAGGCGAGGGCGGCACAGAGGATGACGAGGAAAGATATGGATTTGCGCATGAGGATATGATTCGGATGGATGGTGACGGTTAGTTCTTTTTGGCGGCGGCACGCTCGGCACGCTGGCGTTCGCGCTCGAGGGCGGCGGCCTCACGCTGACGCTGGCGTTCCTCGGCGGCTTTGGCGCGAGCCTCTTCCTTCTCGCGAGCGGCTTTCTCCTTGGCAGCGGCCTTCTCGGCGGCGGCTTGCTTGCGGGCAGCCTCTTTTTCTTTCTGAGCCTGCTTGCGAGCGGCCTCTTTCTCTTTTTGAGCCTGCTTCTTGGCTTTCTCCTTCTCTTTGGCGGCTTTCTTCTTGGCCTTCTCTTTCTCCTTCTGAGCCTGCTTCTTGGCCTTGGCGCGTTCCTCGGCGCTCATGGCCTTCTCCTCGTCGGTCTTGGCGTTTTTGCCACGCTCGAGGGCGGCCACTTCCTTGGCGGACATCTCGGGATTCTGCGACACATCGACCTTGATGGCGGCGGGGTCGTCGTCGAACTCGTCGGAGACGTCGGGGAGGATGGGCTCGAGGCTGTCGTCGGCGTCGTTGAACATGAAGGAGGCGAGAAGCTTGTCGTCGGTCTTCAAACTGGCAGGGAGGGAAGAAGTGTCGGACGCGGAAGAGCCGACGTACTTGGCCTTCATGGCATCGACGAACTTGGCAGAGGCGGGGAAGAGAGAGCGTTCCTTGTTGAACCACTTGTTGGCCTCGTCGGAGAGGCCCAGCTTGGCGAGGGAGACGGCATAGTCGGCGCACATACCAGGCTTGAGCTCCTTGGATTTCTTGGCGCGGCCGATGGTTTCGGCCTGAGCCTTGGCGAGAGCGAGGAGGTTGCCGTTGGTGTTGTTCTTCTGATAGAGCATCAGAGAGCGCGACTCGTTGGCCAGATAGTTCTCCTCCTTGCAAGCAGAGAGGGAGAAGACGGCGAACGCCAGCGGAATGAGGATTGCGATCCTGTGTATTTTAAAACGGTTAAAGGTCATTTATTGTCAGTGTGTATGGTCTTCAAAATAAAAAAACGACAACATGTAAGCCAGGTTCTGTAACCGGCGACGGCCGGCCTTCTATCATTTATCTAGGGCGGCTGTCGCCAGCCGTCTCAATCGACCTACCCCCCGGCAGCGGGCGAGCCAACCCTTAATTGCCGGTATATTTGGTCTTTCAACCCATAAGGTTTGCCTGCGATCGGCATCGCTGCCGACGACGTGAGCTCTTACCTCGCGATTTCACCCTTGCCGGCCGAAGCCGGCGGTATATTTTCTGCGGCACTGTCTGTGGCGTGCGGCTTGCGCCGCGCGCCCCTTCCCGTTAGGAAGTATGGCGGCTCTGTGTTGCCCGGACTTTCCTCCCGCCGCAAACGCGACCGGCGATAGAACCGTTGCCGTTTAAGATTGCAAAGATACACCATTTTTTTCTAATAGCCTCGAAAGAGGAAAATTTTCCTGACCAGAGAGGCGAAAGGGGTGATGTTTTAGAGCCATTTGTGCTGAAATGAAACATTTTAGACCGAATGAGCGGAAGGCCAGGCGTAGGGAGGTTTGTTATTTTTTCAGAAATATTGGGGGGAAGTTTGTTTTGTTGCTATTTATTTTGTACTTTTGTATATCGAAAAAAACGGTCTTACGTCATTATATGATGCAATATATCAATCATATAGGCATACATGAGTGGTTTTTTCCATTGTTTACGGCAGTATATTTACAGCCTATAACATATTGTAAATAAAACATTAAAGCGAACACTTCTGTTTTACTTCTGTATCATCGGTGTATCAGTCAGGTATCACAGGTGTGCGAGGTATGAGGTATCTTCGAGACCCCTTTAAGACCCATTCGGTACCTCTTCGTGCATACTCTAGGTTTTTTCCTACCGGGGTCGGGGGAGGATTGGGGGATTTAGATGTTACAGGGACGATGAGAACCAGAGAGGCCAGAAGAGGAGATATGAGAGGATTTATTCTGTGAACAAAAGATAAAATCAAAAAAAAATATAATTTTGCAAATTCTAATGCCGACGCTACACTAAATGGTAGCGGCATAAAAAACTGACACAAAAGAAAAACGAATATAAACGGAATACAAAATGAGACGTATAATTCTTGTAATCACCAGTGTTGTATTGTTTTTGTCGGTGACGCAGACGGCGCAAGGCGTTCCTGCATTTCCGGGGCTGGTAAGCTTCACACAGCCAGACGGAGCGAAGCTAAACGTGTATCTGCGGGGGGACGAGAAGGTGCACTGGGCGGAGACAGAGGACGGCTATTCGCTGATGTACGACAAGCACGGCTATCTGTGCTATGCGGTACGGAACGCCGACGGCGACATGGTGGTGTCGGAGCTTAGGGCCACGGATGTGAGCGCACGTCCCGTGGAGGTGAAAATGATGTTGTCAACGACGCCGAAGAAACTCAGGTACAGCCACCGACAGGTGACGAACTATCTGTCGGTGTGGGACCAAGTGTATCCGGAGGAGACGAAGGGAGGCAGGCGGAAAGCGCTGACAGGGCAGAAGAGGGCACTGGTGGTGCTTTTCCAGACACCCGACTGCCATTTGACATTCCACAAATGGGAATTTCTGGAGCTGTTCAACCAACCGAACTATACGGAACACAGTGCAAACGGAAGCGTGTTTGACTACTACTACAGTGCGTCGAACGGCCAGTTCTCGCTGCAAGTCGATGTGATAGGCCCCATCACGGCGGACCATCCGATGGCATACTACGGGAGCGACAACAGCGAAGGCTCGTACACTTTCGCGACCGAAATAGCGAACAAGATAGAGGGTATGGCCGATTTCTCGAACTACGACAACGACGGCGACGGGGTGATTGACGGCATGCACATCATCTTCGCAGGTCACGGCGAGGAGGCGGGAGCAGGCGAAGACAGGATATGGTCGCACCAATGGTATGTGTGGGACGCGCCGACCTACAACGGGGTGACGTTCGGAAGATACTCGTGCTCACCAGAGATGAGCGGAAATTTCGGCAACTTCATAACGCGAATCGGTGTGATATGCCACGAGTTGGGGCATGTGTTCGGCGCACCCGACTACTACGACACCGACTACGAGGGGAGCGGCGGAGAATACAACGGCCTTGGCAACTGGGACATAATGTCGAGCGGCTCGTGGAACGACAACGGACGGACCCCTGCCCGCCACGGAGCATACACCGCAGCGAACATATACCAATGGACGACGGCAACAGTGTTGACCGACCCACAGGCGGTGCGCATACCCCAGACCTCGGTGCAACACGATGTGTACAGGATAAACACCTCGACCAACGGGGACTACTTCCTGCTTGAGAACCGACAGAAGAAAGGCTTTGACAGATCGATACCGGGACATGGATTGGTAGTGTATCATGTGCACTCCAATGCCCACGGAGCCTCAGTTTCGAACAGCACGCATCCGCAACAGCTGTACGTGATGGATGCCGCCAACATGACGCAGGCGCCGGACGCGACGGCATCATCGTACGGGAACACCAATTCGAGCAACGCCTCATTTCCCGGGACACAGCACAAAGACTCGCTCACAGACAACAGCACCCCGTGGCTAAGGCCGTGGTCGGGGACGGCGAACAACACGCCGCTGTGGAGGATACAGGAATGTCCGTCGGACAGCTCGATACTGTTCTACTTCAAACAGGTGACACCGCTGACGCCGACGTATCTGGAGGCACACTACACCTCGGAATACACGGCCGCAGCCAACTGGGAAGCCATAGGTGCATACCCTTCACTGGTGTTGGTATCGAGAGACATGGTATTCCAAACTCCCGACGCAGATTACAATATCGGCGACACCTTGGGCAACGGGAACATAGTGGTTTACAACGGGAACCAAGTGAACAGAGCGTCATTCACAATAGACTCGACGGAGGTGCCGGACACCTTGTATTTCAAGCTTTTCGTCAAGGTTGAGGGAGAATATGTTGAAGGGCCGACAGCGATGGCCATACCGTATGAATACTACCGTCCGGAACCGATGACACTGGAAGCCGCCTATACGGAGGAACGGACCGTGACGGTGAACTGGACGACCACAGAAGAGTGCCAGATGCTGGTGATGATGTCGGACGACAACGTATTCGACACGCCCTACGGCCAATACACCACCGGCGACGTGACGGAGAACGGAGATGTGGTGTTCTACTACGGAGAAGATGTGTTCAACATGACATACACCCTGCCAGAAGGGGCGCACCCAGAGACGCTGTACTTCAAATTGTTCTGCCGTCTGCACGACGACAACTATTCGGACGGTGTAACAGACGCAGCCTACCCCTACGAATACTTCAAACCGCAACCCGTGATGCTGAACGTAGCGTACACCGAGGCACGCCACATCGAGGCGGCATGGGCACCATCGGACCCCTGCAGAATGCTGGTATTGATGTCGGCAGACAGAGAGTTTGACACACCATACGGGGACTACGTCACCGGCGAACGCACGGCAGGCGGAGACCTGGTTTACTATGCAGGCGAGGACAGATACAACGTAGGCTATGACATTCCGCGCGGAAGCAGACCGGACACCATGTATTTCAAATTCTTCTGCCGCTACTATGGCAATGAATACTCGAACGGGATAACAGCAGTTGCGGCACCGCTGCCAATCAACGCAATAGACAAGGTCGAAGGAGCAGGGTTTTCGATCATGCCGAATCCAGCAAGCGACAAGATAACGGTGCGGACGGTGAATGAGGACGATGCGAAAGTGACCATTACGGATATGCTCGGCCGCCGGATGATGACGAAACAGATGAACGGCAGCACCACCATAGACGTTTCGGACCTGCGGCGCGGCACTTATGCGGTAACCGTGGAGACAAAGGAGGGACGAAACACAACGAAGCTGACGCTCAGATAGTCAGACAGTACGGATGACACTATAAAAGGAGAACGCCCGACGATATACGTGCGGGCGTTCTTGTTTTTTGAACCATACAGGTTATTGGACCAACTGGAATTTCATGCCACAGCGACGAGCTGATTCGCCATCGGTTTCATCCTTGTCGCCCACCATGAGAGACTCGCCAGGAGAGACTTGCAACAAGGCGCAGAGAGCCATGACGGACTCTTTGGAAGGCTTGAGTCCACCAAGACTCGGAGCATCGGTTATCACATCGGCCCACTCGGGATTGAAACCCAGAGCATCGAGGCGCTGACTGACACAGCCATAGTCGGAATAGACGGCCACCTTGACACCCTTGCGTTTCAACTCGGGGAGGAGCTCAGAGACCCACGGACGCAGCCGATAGTGTTTGCGGAGCACCTTTATCATGGTCGGCATATAACGATGGTCGTACCACCACTTGGCGCGTTTTGCAGAGATGTGAGAAGAGATGGCGACTTTGCCATAAAGAGTCTCATAGTAGGTGCGCTCGTTGCCGAAATAGACGCCGGCAAGAGTCTTTCGTGCTTTGCGTTCGTTGTTAAGAACGAACATATACAGCGGGTCGGACATGACTAGATAGAACGGCAGCTTCGACTTGTCGAACAGCGTTCCGTCGAGGTCAAACACAACAGCCCTGACACCCTCGAGGTCTAAGTGCATTACTTTATCACCAAATCGTTGAACTTAGCGTGACGCTTCTCGTCCTGCAGGAGGAGGTTAAGCTTGAACTGGCCGTCGCGTGCTCCCTCCTTGATGCAGCGTTCCTTGAACTGCTCGAAGGACTCGCGCACCAGACGGTAGGTCACAGCGTCCTTCAGACGGAGGGAATCACGTTTTGCTTTGTATTCGATGTTCGACTCCTTCAGAGCGGCATCGACGGCCTCGGTGAATTTCTCTGCCTGCTCCTGACTTACGCCCTGGTCGGTGAACTCATAGTAGAAGTTGTATCTGGAAGCCTCCAACTCGGCAAAGCCGATGAAGAAGCGGGTCTTCATTCCTGTCACCGCCTCAGCCTTATGGACAGCCTCGATAAACTGGCGCTCATAGAGTTTTTCGCCAGTCATGGTCACGATGCCGTGGGTCTTCTGGATCATGTGCACCGTAGGCGTGTTGTTATAGTTAGGACCGACTTCGAGGAGGTCGTTCATATTGTAGCGATACAAGCCCGCATAGGTGGTCACATACGGGCAATAGCGTTTGCCCTGTTCAAGCTCGTGCAGTTGATAGAAAGTGGGATTGGGGTTGTCCATATCCTCTTCCTTGATGAACTCGTAATAGTGGTAGTGCGGGAACATCACGGTGTTGAGCGTGTCGTCCATCACAAGACCGAAACGACATTCCGAAGAGAAGTAGCCGAACTCCTGATGCAACATGTGCTCGGGGAAAGAGTGCTCAAACTTGTCGAGATAGACCTTGGTGTTGCCGCATTTCCAAGTGTTAAGAATCTGCAGGTTCGGCCAGTAATGCTTTGGCAACACGTCACCATATTTAGCCCGCAGCTCACGCAATTCGGCGGCACGCTTCGGGTTGGGTTTCAGGCAGGCTTCCAGCTCCTTACGAATTTCGGGGTCGATGTTCAAGTCAGCCTTCAAGGTTCCGTTTTCTATATCCTTGACATACTCGTCGTAATACTTATTCACATTGTTCTGAAGCTCGACAATGGTTGACGGATTTGCCGTAACAATAAGCGTTATATCCTGCTCGATGCCCATACGCATCAGGACATAGTAACGGCTGGTGTAGTCGGCAATGGAATAGACGCACTGAGGGTTGGAGTAGAGTTTCTTTACAAAGTTCGGGCAGTCTCTCTGGGTAACACCCGAAACGGAGCCATAAACCGTGCCGTCGGGAGCGTAACCCTCAATCACCTTGCCGACGATAGAGAGAATCTTGCCGGCAAACACCTTGTGGCGGTTCTGGATGAAATTGTAGAGCCACACCTTTGTCATCTTGCCGTAGATGGTCTTAAGGTATTTCTCAGTGATAGGAATCCACTTGGGCTCGGCAGTGGAGCCCGACGTGGTGGCATACAGCACCGGTTTACCAGGGAAGAGGATGTCGCTTTCGCCGTTTTTGTGACGGTCAACGTAGGGACGGAAGTCCTCATATTCGTTAGGTTTCACCTGTTCACGATAACGCTTGTAGAGCTCCTCGTCGTTATCTGCCTGCAATATATAGTCGAATTTGTGTTCCTTGCCATACACGGTGTCCTTTGCGTAGGTCAGAATGCCTCTGAGGGTCTGCTCACTGGCCTTGCGGGGATTCTTTGTGGCTTTCTGCAATGCGTTGTACTGTATGCCGCCAGCCATGCCCAGCAGCAGGTTCGGAACAATCATATTACTGACTTTCATAATGTTGAGTTTTATATATTCATTTATTTTTTTGCAAAGATAATCTATTTCATTGAAAACAGGGTGTTTTGATGCAAAGTTTTTGTCAAATAATTTTTCATGAGAAACATACACGTGTGAATCACTAATGGTTGAGAAGTTATAAGGCAATAAAATGAGGCCGTAGTCGTTATATCACTTGATTAGAACTTATGCTTTTACCGTGGACTTTGAACTGAAATCGGACTTTGCGCCTATGGGCGACCAGCCGGAGGCTATACGGCAACTGGTTGACGGCATCAACGCCGGACAACGGGCGCAGGTGCTGCTGGGTGTCACCGGTTCGGGCAAGACCTTCACGGTGGCCAACGTCATTGCACAACTGAACCGCCCGACACTTGTGATGAGCCACAACAAGACGCTGGCGGCGCAGCTCTACGGCGAGTTCAAACAGTTCTTCCCTAACAACGCGGTGGAGTATTTCGTGAGCTACTACGACTACTACCAACCCGAAGCCTATATTCCCTCGACAAACACATATATAGAAAAAGACCTCGCCATCAACGACGAGCTGGACAAGCTGCGCCTGCGCGCCTCGTCGGCCTTGCTGAGTGGACGCAGGGATGTGATAGTGGTATGCTCGGTAAGCTGCATCTACGGCATAGGGGACCCCGAGAGTTTCAAAGAAAGCACCATACATATCAAATCGGGAGAGAAGCTTGTGCGCGACCACCTGCTGACACAGCTGCTTGACGCGCAGTATGTGCGCAACGAGATAGAGTTCGTCAACGGGCGCTTCCGCGTGAAAGGCGACACAGTCGATATTTTCCCCTCCTTCGCCGACTTCTGCTACAGGGTCTGCTTCTGGGACGACGAGATAGAAAGCATTGAGAGTTTCGACCCAGTGAGCGGCAAGACGATTGAGAAGATGACAGAGACTTACATATATCCTGCCAGCAACTTCATAACATCGAAAGACAGCATGTCCGAGGTGCTGCACCAGATTCAGACAGACATGTTCGAGCGGCGCGACTGGTTCAAGGAACAAGGACGCAATCTCGAAGCGGCGCGGCTTGAGGAAAGGGTGAACTACGATATCGAGATGATTGCCGAGCTGGGCTACTGCAGCGGTATCGAGAACTATTCGCGCTATTTCGACGGCCGTCGCGAAGGCAGCCGCCCCTTCTGTCTGATTGACTATTTCCCCGACGACTTCCTGCTGGTGGTCGATGAGAGCCACGTCACCATACCGCAGATACGCGCCATGTACGGCGGCGACCGCAGCCGCAAGACAGCGCTGGTGGAATACGGCTTCCGTCTGCCTTCGGCCCTCGACAACCGTCCGCTCACCTACGACGAGTTCTACGACCTCACCCACCAGACGATATATATCAGCGCGACACCTGCAGAATACGAGCTGGAGGAGGCCGAAGGCGTGGTCGTGGAGCAGGTGATACGCCCCACCGGGCTGCTCGACCCCGTGGTGGAGGTACGACCGGCTATAAACCAAGTTGACGACCTGCTTGACGAGATAGAGAAGACCGTATATAAGAAAGAGCGGGTACTCGTCACCACCCTAACCAAGCGTATGGCAGAGGAGTTGTCGTCATACCTGATAAACCTCGGCATACGAACCAAATACATCCACTCCGACGTGGACACACTTGAACGTGTGGAGATAATGAGAGATTTACGTATGGGTGTTTTCGACGTGCTGGTAGGAGTCAACCTCCTGCGCGAGGGACTCGACCTGCCGGAGGTGTCGTTGGTGGCTATACTAGACGCAGACAAAGAGGGATTCCTCCGCAGCGACCGCGCACTGATTCAGACGATAGGGCGTGCAGCGCGTAACGTGCACAGCAAGGCAATCCTCTATGGCGACAGCATAACCGGAAGCATGCAACGAGCCATTGACGAGACAAACCGCCACAGGGAAAAACAGATAAAGTACAACATCGAGCACAAGATTGTGCCGAAGCAGATAGTGAAGAGCACCGAAGCCATCATGGGCAGCACGTCGGTGATAGAGCGTGCCGCGGAGGAACGCAACGAATACAAGGCCCCCGAGCCTCCCAACGTGCCGAACATCGCCGCCTCGCCCTACGCACTCAACACACCGGCTTCACACACCAGCCACGCTGCCGAACCGCATGCGGAGTATAGAGGACAGCAGGAAGCCGGAAGCAGTCAGCAGTCAGCGGTCAGCGGTCCCAAACTCGACTCCCGCAGCAAGGAGCAGTTGCGTAAAGACATCCGCGAGGCGCAACGCAAGATGCAGCTCGCAGCGAAAGAGATGGACTTCATGGCCGCCGCCAGATACAGAGACGAAATAAAGGCCATGCAGGCAGCACTGGACGACGCACGGGGAGAATAAAAAAAAGAGCTTCTGGTTGAAGCTCTTTTTTGAGGTCGCTTCCGGATTTGAACCGGAGTAGCAGGTTTTGCAGACCTGTGCCTAGCCCCTCGGCCAAACGACCTTTTTACGTTTTAACGTTTTGCAAAAGTACACATTTCTTGTGAACTGACAAAATATTTTTGCTTATCAGCCATACACCTTCACCTCAATCCCCTCTTTTCTAATCACTTGTGCATATTTCTCCAATTCATCCACCGACAGTTTGCGGAGCTCTTTTTCGGGAGTGGCGCGATCCAAAGCGTACAACATTACATATCTCGGATTGATTTTTTTCAGGTGTCCGATATAGGGTTCGAACTCTTCCGGCATGATGTTGCTCACCTTCTCGCCGCCGCTTTGTCCGTCGAACAGAAGGGTCTGTATGATGCCCTTGTTGCCGAAGGCGATTAGGTTCGCCAGCAGTTCCTCCCAGGTGCACCCCATCTCGTTGTTCTTGTTTATCAGCTGCCGCATCCGCTCGGTGCCGGCGTCGAGTTTCAATACAGGGTTGTCGAGTTTCATCACCGCATCGAAAATCTCCTTGCGCTTCAACTGTGTGGCGTTGGTGAGCAGCGTGGTGACCGCTTCTGGATAGTATTTGTCGCGCATCTCCCTCACCACACCCACCATCTCGGCGAAGTGCGGATAGAGCGTCGGTTCGCCGTTGCCAGCAAAGGTGAACGAATCCACTCTCGCACTTTCAGCTTTCAGTTGCTCAAGTCGTTTTTTAAGAAGACCTTTCAGTTCGTCGGGGGTGGCATATACCATCTCCTGGTTCTCGCTTTCGCGGTTCCATCCGCACTCGCAGTAGATGCAGTCGTACGAGCAGTATTTATGTTTCAGCGGCAGGAGGTTCACCCCCAACGACGACCCCAGCCGCCGACTGTGTATAGGTCCAACTATGGAATTTTCGAATAGCATAATTTTAGTTTCAAGTTTTTAGTTGTCGGGCGCACCGTTGAGCGCTAATTTTCAATTTTCAATTTTCAATTATCAACTCCTAGAGCTGTTTCTATCGCCATCTCGTAGAGTTCTTTTGTACTTATGCCCATTGCGCGGGCCTGCTTCGGCACTATGCTTTCGGCACTCTGTCCGGGTATGGTGTTCACCTCGAGGAAGTAGAGCATCTTCCGCTCGGTGTCGTAGATGTAGTCGAAGCGCACGATACCGCTACAGTTGAGCATATCGTAGAGTTTGTCCGAGGTTTGCTGAATCAGCGTCGCAACATCATCCTCCACTTCAGCGGGCGTTATCTCGTTAGAGAAACCGTTGTATTTCGCGTCGTAGTCGAAGAAGTCGTGATTGCCCGTCGGGACAATCTCGGTAATCGGGAAGACGAATTTGCGATCTGTCGAGCGGAATACGCCACAGTCGAACTCGCGTCCTTTGACGAACTGCTCCACCATCACCTCGTCGGCTTCGGTGAAAGCCTCTTTTATGGCAGGCATAAGTGCTTCTTCGCTCTTCACCTTCGTCGTAGCCACGCTGCTTCCACCCGTGGCGGGTTTCACGAACACGGGCAATCCCAGCTGTCCGATTATCGCATTTGCATCGACCACCTGCCCCTTGTAGAGCAGCACCGACTTGGCCACGTTCACCACATCCAAGCTCCGCACCAGCGCATTGCAGTAGCCCTTGTGGAAGGTCAGCGACGAAGTGTAGAAACCGCAGGTGGTGTAGCGTATGCCCAGCATGTCGAAATAGCCTTGCAACACGCCGTTCTCACCCGGGTTGCCGTGAATGAGGATGAAGGCGAGGTCGAAGGACACCTTCATGCCGTTCATCAACACGCTGAAGTCATTCTTGTCCAACGGCAGACGACTGTCGTTGTCGTCGAGGCCGTACCAGCCGTCGCGCTCAATCACGACGCGCACCACGTTGTATTTCTCGTTGCCGAGGGTTTTGTAAACCTGAGTGCCGCTATTGATAGAGATGTCGTGCTCACCCGAGTAGCCACCCATTACAATTGCTATGTTTTTCATGAGAATTTGACTAGTGAATTAGGAATTGTGAATTGTGATTTATTCGCTTGATTTAATTTATTTAGCGATGCTCAGCAATGCCAAAGCATGTGTGAACTGACAAATAAATTTCACTGACTTCTATTTTTTTTCGTTCTCCTTAACCATTAACCTTTACAGCTTCTTCCAGTTCAGCCAGTTTCTTCATGTATTGCTCATATTCCGCCGAGTCGGTATGCAGTGGACGGTGTTTTTTCATTCGGCTCAGCTTCTGGTATTTCGCGCTACGCTCTATTGTCTCCGAGCTCATGTAGGTCTCCTGGAAGCGTTGCCACACAATCTCTTCGGCCAACTGCGACGGATGAGTCATATCGTCGGCGTAGAAGCGGTAGTCGCGCAGTTCGTCGAGCACAATCTCGTAGGCGGGGAAATACTCGGCCCATCCCTCTTCACATAGTCTTTCCACCGCCAGCAGCAGGGTAGCCTTGCTCACCTGGTTGCCGTGTGCACCGTTGGCCATGTGCCTTATAGGGCTGACGGTGAAGACAACATTATGCCCGCACGAAGCAAATTCACGCAACATCGGATGCCACACCTCAACTATTTCATCCACATTCAGCCTTGTTCGCTCAAAAAGCGACGCAGGCAGCTTGTGACAATTACTCACCACACGACCACCGTGTCGGAACACATACGCTGTGCCGAAGGTAAACACAACCGTCATCGGTTGCTTCATGAACAGGTGCAACTTGTGCATACTGTCGGTACAGTCGGCCAACAGCAGGTTGCGGTCATGGCTCGAGAAGCGTCCGTGATGGAGCCATGAATGCCACAAACCGTTGTGGAACACCACGTCGTCAGCGGTCATATCAACCTGCCCAGCGGTACGCCTTATACACTCTGCTATAGACAACGGGTTGTACAGCGTCCCAAAGGGATTCAACAGCACATTGAATCCGCAATTACGCATCCTCTCCCCCATTGCATCGCTGAAGCAGCTGCCCATAAGCAGCAGCCGGCTTTCGTGGGTTATCTTCAAATCCGTCGGCGCGACCGATACCTTTGTCTGCAGCTCTATTGCCATCAGCTTTCGATTTTGACATTATACACAGAGTCCATCTCTCCGATAGACTTCAGGAACTTCTTGGCATCAACCTTGTGGTCGCGGGCCATCATGGTAAGCGACATGTCGTTATATGTCACGAACACCTTGAGTGGGATTGAGCCCTTGCTCGACTTAAGCATATTGGACATCGATGTGCAGAAATCCTTGTCGATGGCTGTCAGCGGCACCGAAATGCTGATTCCACGTGCATACCGACTCATCACATCTCCTAAAAGCATGATATCCGACACCTCCAACTTTGGAGGCGACTCCTTGAACGAGCCGTCCTTGTTTTTCCACCTCGGTATCTTCACCGCAGCGGTGCAATAGACGAAAAGCCCCTTCTCGAAGTAGTTCTTCAGCCGCTGGTAGGTCTCGCCCCACAGCATTATCTCGTAAGTGCCCGAGTAGTCCTCAATCACCATACGGCCGTAGGGATTGCCGTTCTTATGGGAGATACCCGTCTTCACGTCCGCCACCATGCCGCCGAACTTGATGGGCGACAGCTTTATCTTTTCATACTCGTTGAGAGCAGTCACAGGGGTGTTGACAAAGGTAGCCATCTCGTATTTGAATTCGTCGAGCGGGTGGGCGCTGAGGTAGAAGCCGATCACCTCCTTCTCGTTGCGGCACTGCTCAATGGTGCTCCACGGCTCGCATTTGGGTGCGTCAGGATGCTGTTCTTCTTTTATCTCGTCAGACATGTCGAATATCGACATCTGCGACGAGTCGGCGTTCTCTTGGTTCCTCACCGCCCAGCGTACCAGCTTCTCCAGATAGGTCGGACAGCTGTCGTTGTCCACCTCCTTGAAGAAATACTGCGCCCTGTGCATCTCGCCCAAGCCGTCGAAGGCGCCCGCCTTCACCAGCACCTCTATGTTCTTGCGGTTGACAGTGTGGAGGTCCACACGTGCCAGGAAGTCGTATATGTCCTTGTAAGGGCCGTTCTCCTCGCGCTCCTTTATGATTACCTCGGCGGCGGCCTCGCCCATGCCCGAGATGGCTTGCAAGCCGAAACGTATCTGGCCGTTGGCGTTTACCGCGAAGTTCTTCTCGCTCTCGTTCACCGACGGCAACAACACATCTATCCCGTGCTTGCGGCAGTCCTCTATTATCTGGGTGGTTCGTGAGATGTCGTCCTGACCGCTGGTCAGCACCGCAGCCATATATTCGGCCGGGTAGTTGGCTTTGAGATAAGCCGTCTGGTAGGCCACCCACGAGTAACAGGTGGCGTGGGACTTGTTAAAAGCATATTCAGCAAACTTCTTCCAATCTTCCCAAATCTTGTGCAGCACTTCGTGCGGGTGACCGTTCTTCTCTCCACCCTCGTAGAAGAGTTGCTCCAGCTCGTTCATTTTCTCAATCTGCTTCTTTCCCATCGCTTTGCGTAGGGTGTCGCTCTGACCGCGTGTGAAACCTGCCAGCTGGCGGCTCAGGAGCATGACCTGCTCTTGATACACCGTGATGCCGTAGGTGTCCTTCAGGTATTGCTCCATGCAAGGTATGTCGTATGTGATAGGCTTGCGGCCCTGCTTGCGGTCGATGAAGTCGGGTATGTAATCCATCGGGCCCGGGCGGTAAAGCGCGTTCATTGCGATGAGGTCCTCGAACACATGCGGTTCCAGCTCGCGCAGGTATTTCTGCATTCCCGGCGACTCGAACTGGAAGGTGCCCACCGTGTTGCCCTCGCAGAAGAGCTCGTAGGTCTTCTGGTCGTCGATGGGGATGTGGTCGATGTCGATATCCACCCCGTGACGCCGTTTGATGTTGGCGAGCGCGTCCTTTATGATGGTGAGGTTTTTCAACCCAAGGAAGTCCATCTTGATGAGTCCCACGTTCTCCACCACATGTCCGTCATACTGGGTCACCACCACATCCTGCCCCGTGTCCTTGTCTTTGATGGTGCAGATGGGGGCGAACTTGGTGAGGTCGTCGGCACCGATGATGACGCCGCAGGCGTGGATGCCTATCTGACGGTTGGTGTCCTCCAGCTCTTCAGCATATTCCAACATCGACTTCAGCTCGTTGTCCATCGGGTTGGAGGTGCCTTCCATTATTGCCTTCAGCTCCGGCACGTACTTGTAGCAGTTTTCCAGGTTCACCTTGGGAGCCTTCTCCAGCACCTTACCGCTTGCGTCCTTCATGCCGTCGGGGAACTTGTCAGGGATATAGCCCTTGATGCGATTCACCGTGTCCAGCGGCACCCCCTCTACGCGTCCCACGTCGGCTATCACCGACTTAGTGGCCATCTTGCCGTAGGTGATGATATGAGCCACCTTCTCCTTGCCGTATTTCTCGGTAATCCAATCCAGCACCTTACCACGACCCGCGTCGTCGAAGTCCACGTCGATATCGGGCAGCGAGATACGGTCGGGATTGAGGAAACGCTCAAACAGGAGGTCGTATTTCAGCGGATCTACGTCCGTGATCTTCAGACAGTAGGCCACCACGCTGCCAGCCGCGCTTCCACGCCCGGGTCCCACACTCACACCCAGTTCTTCCCGCGCAGCCCTTATGTAGTCGCTCACGATAAGGAAGTAACCCGGGAAACCCATCGTCTTGATGGTGTGCAGCTCAAACACTATGCGCTCGCGAATCTCCTCGGTGAGGGCGGCTTTTATATCCTCCAGCTCCGTCAGTTCGGTTTTTTCCGGCAGATAGCGCATCCTGGCGCCCTCCCACACCAGCTTCTCCAGATAGTCGGCCTCAAACTTGATGCGGTACAGCTTCTCGTAGCCGCCCAGCTTCTTTATCTTCTTCTCCGCCGCCTCCTGCGACATCACCACCTCGTGTTTCTCGTTCTGGGTGAACTCGTTGAAGATGTCCTCCTCCGTGAAGCGTTCGCGCCATTGGGCCTCGGTGCCGAAGCTCTCAGGTATGTCGAACATAGGCATCAGCGGGTCAGAGTCGATGCTGTAGACCTCCACCTTGTCCACCACCTCGCGCGTGTTCTCCAACGCCTCCGGCAGATCGTCGAAGATGGCAGCCATCTCCTCAGGGCTCTTCAGCCACTCCTGCTTGGTGTATCGCATGCGGTTCGGGTCGTTGAAATCCGACTGTGTGCTGATGCAAATCAGGTGGTCGTGAGCGTCGCCGTGCGACTCCTCCACGAAGTGCACGTCGTTGGTTGCCACAATCTTGATGTTGTGCTTGCGCGCCAGCTCAATCAGCACCTTGTTCACCTTCACCTGCTTCTCGTAGGTGTCGGTGGCGGCGCCCTGCTTGTCGGTCTTGTGGCGTTGCAGCTCGAGGTAGTAGTCGTCGCCGTAGAGGTTCTTGAACCACAGCATGCTCTGTTCAGCCCCTTCCAGGTCACCCGCCAGTATCTTCTGCGGCACCTCGCCGCCCAGACACGCCGAGCAGCAGATGATGCCCTCGTGGTATTGTTCCAGCACGTTGTGGTCGACCCTCGGAGTGCCGTAGAAGCCGTCCATATAGGCTATCGAGCTCAGCTTGCAGAGGTTCTTGTAGCCCTGCTTGTTCTTTGCCAGCAGGATCAAGTGCCATCCGCTCCTATCGACTATACGCACCTTGCCGTTCTCTGCGCTCACTTCCGTCACGTTCTTGTCGTGGTCATAGAGGGTGCGGCGGGCGCAGTAGGTCTCAATCCCCAGTATCGGCTTGAATATCTGCTCTTTCAGCAGCTCCATCTTCGCCTCCGCCTCCTGCTTCTCCTCGGCGCTGGCGCCGTCGTTCTGCAGTATGGCCTCCTGCTCTTTAATCTTGTCCTTCACCTTGCCGTTCTCCTTGTTCACAGTGTCCACCAGGTCCTTGATGCCAAACATGTTGCCATGGTCGGTGAGAGCCATAGCATACATCCCGTTAGCCTTACATTTCTTGATAAGGTCGGGTATTTTGGACATACCGTCCAAAATCGAGTAATGGGAGTGAACGTGTAAATGAGTGAAATACGGCATAGTGTGCTTACTTTATTTGATGATTTGAGGTTGTAAAGATAAATTAAAAAAAATGATTGTGCGACGCTAAGTTATTCACAGATTGTCAGCAATCCTAACACGTTAAATTTCTACCACTTGCAGTGGTCGATTTAGCATCAGTGAATATTTGTCGTTCACCACGCTCCCGTTGACGAAGGTTATATCCTTCCACACATTTGTCCCATAAGCATCATGAACATGACCGAAGAGGTGAAACTTAGGTTTCAACTCCGTCACTCTCTCGAGCAGTTTTGTACTTCCAAAATGGCGACCAGCGCCGTCGAGGTCAAGAATGCCCATAGGCGGCTGGTGGGTTATCAGGACGTCAACGCCTCGGGAAATCAGATGGTATTGCGCGACGGCCATAAGTTTGCCGTTCTTAACTCCCATCTGCATTGGAGCACCGTAGAAGAGTTTGCCATCGATGAGAACGCTGCTGTCCGAGAGAACGTGCACGTTATCGGGAAGGCCTTCGATTTTTGCGTCCCACATCGCGACATCATGATTCCCGGCGACGAAGATTTTATGCTTGTGCGGTTGGTCGCAGAGCCAACTGAGAAAATCCAACGCCTCGTTGTCGCTGCCAGCGAATGAGAAGTCGCCGCTGTGTACCAGCACATCGCCGTCGGGCAGGGCGTTAAGTTCGCGGTGCTTGCCATGAGTGTCGGATATGTGAATAATCTTCATAATTCTATGTCAAACATATTGTCCAATTTGTTTTTCCTTATCCGTTCCACCGCGTATTTGGCGATCTCGAACTGCTGGCTTCTCGGCGCGTCGGCCAACTCCGGCTCCCAAGAGACTATTGCATCCAAGGCTTCCGTTATCCACCATCTGTTTTTGTATGCGTTGGCAGCTTTCCTATAGTTCCAATATTCGCCAAATACGGATTCAAAACATAAACGTTCCTGCTCGTTGTCGCTACCGTAGATTTCGTCAATACGGTCACGCCATTGCGACATCCAGCAGTTGCTTTTTATCTGCCATCGCCGCTTTGTTTCGTCGGTGTTTTTGTAGTAATACAGCATATCGCATACCCTTACGCCACCCGTCCAAAAGGCGCTTCCCTCCTCATCGATGATCCAGTCGAACAAAGAATTTGCATCTCCCATCGCATCACGATGATCAAGCATCAATGCGAACGCACTGTCGATAAGGTCTTTTCTGCACACTTCGTCATCGTCGGCAGAGTCCTCCACTATGGTGAACAGCGGGTTCAATCCGACCTTGTCGGCATATTTGCGCAGCAGCATAACGCTGAGATCTTCAGGGGTTGAGGATGTGATCTCACTCCGTTCTAAACCGAGTTGCTCCGCAACCACACCCCTTATTTCCCGTCCGTTTCTGTTATGAGAAGTCAGGATCAGAGTTCTGTCCAAGTTGCACTTTTCCCGTTTCAGCGTCGCACAAACCAATTCCGGGCAACAGGTTTTTTCTATCCAAATGCGCATGTTACCCCCATCGAGCGGCCAACCTTCGTCGAACAACCGCTTGAACGCACGATTGCGTTCGTCGGGACTTACAAGTCCCTCGATATGGACGTTATTCAACAACTCGAGCAACCCCTCATAATCCATCTCGAAGGTTGTGTATCTATCATACACATCCTCCCAGCTCATCGCCTCGCACCTCTTTGCGGCCCAGCAGACTCGAGGGTCGGGGTCTTTGGACAATTCGTCCAATCTGAATTTCTGCCAAGCGACCTCCATCCGCACATCGGCGGAGGAATCGGACGCAAGTCGATTCAAACCGCAGCGCATCCTTGCTGCGAACCACCGATGCCGCCAGTCGGGCGAGGCAACCAAATCGGCCATCCAGCCAGTAGGCACATCAAATGTGCGTTTTTCCAAATATTCTCTATAATCCTGTTCAGTCATAAAATCCTAACCTAATGTCGAAATAACCTATAATTTAACTTTCTCAAACGCACATTAGCACTGACTGAGGTACAGAGTTTATCTGTACCAATACCTTTTCTTGAGGTATTCTATCAGTTCTGGGTGCAGATTGTTTTCCTCGAGCGGAGAGAGAAGGTCTTGAGGGTCGATGATTTTGAATTTTGAATCGTCTTTAAGCATAGGAATAAACTCCTTTTCCACGGCATTTCTCAACTCTGTGTTGCCAGCTGGAATCACATTTATGTGGAAGAAATCGTCAGCATAGCCGTTTGCCACCAGCTGCTCGCACAAGAGAGTTTGACGCATCAGCTCGTAGTTTGGCTCTATGAAATAGACGGAATGAGGGATGCCATCTTCTGGCATTCTGAGTCTTTTCGAGGTTTCTATTAATTTTGAATACCTTGACTCGCGTGTTTCATTTGTCTTATCTTCCCTTTTGTAACTTTCAGTGTATTTCCATTCAATCGGAATTAGCCATTTTCTATCCCCTTTCCGAGCCATAATCATCACGTCAATAGACGTACACAACGTACCCCTTTTCCTTCCCTTATCATTTTCTCCGAGCAGCTTATCGTTATCCAATGCAAACTCAAACGTGATATATGAATTTTTCTCTTTGTTGTCAATGAGAGATGGCAATATCTCGTCAAACTGCATACTTGTTGCCTTTTCTGCGATAAGTTTCACCGCATCCTTATCTGTGCGGATATCAAACAGATGGTTGAGACAATGAATTTGAGAAGAAACTATATGTCCAGATGGGATATTGTTCTCGCCTTTACATTGCCACCAAGCAATATCGTACCGTTTAAAATATTCTATGGCATCCTCTTGAATCTTTGAGTAAAGATTGTTGATACAATCATAATCCCATAACACATATTTCATTTCTCCAAAATCATATTTACGCATATACTTGAACTGTTTCTTCCTTTCCGTGAAATAAAAGTCCCGTTTCATTGCTCGTCTTAGCTTGTGGTCACCATTCAGGTAAAGCAAATCACCCTTAAACTTTTGGAAAAAACATTTTGAAGCAAAAGAATTAAATTCATCCTTGCCGTTTTCGTCAGCAAATGCAAAAACAAAAGACGGCTCACAATCTTTTATCTTCAATGATTTGTCCAACAATTTGAGTTCTTGTTTTTGTTTAAGAAGCTCACGCATTTCTGTTACAAAAAGACGTTTTTTATCTCTACCTATAGTATTATCAAAACAATCAATATGTGGTCCAATGCCGGACTTCCCGGGTGTCGCGCCAAGACCTTTTTTTAGTTCAATGACAACTAATTCCTCATCATGAATGGCAATGATGTCGAAACGGGGAACTTTTTTACCTTTACTTCCATTGTATGAAAAATCCGAATTGCGACTAACAGAGTATTCGACATCCAATACAATATAGTCAGAGTCTTTCCTATTAACCAAAGATATAAGCTGTTGCTCTTTCTTTTCGTTATGTTGCATTACATCCTTCAACGAATTGTCCCACTTATCCATTATTGATTTTGCTTCGCTGAAATATTTTTGAGGGTTATCCGGAAGAAGCTTTAACATCCGATCTCTTTTCTCCCTAAACTGAGCAACTAGACCCTTGTCTTTTTTTGCCTCAGTACTTCTTTTGACGTTATAATCATTGAAATACATCTCGTCAAAATGGAAGCTTCGTGGTCTTATTTCTAAGATGTTTCCTCCTTTGTAATAGACGTTGATGTAATTATCTCGTATTTGTAGGTCTAATTCGCCATCATTTTTAATACACTCAAGTAAACCGCTAAGCTCTTTAGTCAGTCTTTTCAGAAGATTTTGTTTTAATTGTCTCATAATACATGTATTTAAAGTGGTTATTTTTTTGATTATCGGTTTTGAATTTTTTGCAAAGATACACATGGGGTGCGCAAATTTGTTTCACACCATAGAAAAATATTATTTTTGCAAAGTAGAAAACTCATTATCATGAATATCCTAAACAAGTATATCTGGCTGATAGACACGCTTTCGCATGCAGGTAGTGAGGGTTTCACGTTTGACGAGATTCGGGACAAATATACGAAATCCGACTTTATCTCGGGCGGGGGAAACTACAATATACGCACGTTCCACAACCACCGCCGCGACATAGAGGAGATTTTCCATATCAAAATTGGATGCCACTTGGAGACGTACCGATATTTCATTGAGGACCGCCAATCGATTCTCAACACGGCTTCGTTCAGGAAATGGCTGCTCGAGTCGATCTCGCTCAACAACCTGCTTTCGGAGAACGACAAAATCCGCGACCGGATAATACTTGAGGAAATTCCGTCGTCGGAGCCGAACCTCACTCTATGCCTACAAGCCATACAGCAAAACCACAAAGTCAGCTTCCTATACACCCGTTTCCAAAAACAAGACGAACTGCATTACAAGGACTTTATGCCGGTATGCCTGAAGATGTACAAACGGCGGTGGTACCTCTATGGTGGGCATACGCTCGAGGGATGCAAGATTTACGCCCTCGACAGGATGTCGGACTTCAAGCTACAAGCCGACACATTCGAACTTCCGGACGACTTCAACCCGACCGACTTCTTCGGCAGTTTCTTCGGTGTTTTCCTTGACACCAAAATCTCGCCGCAAATCATAGAGCTCAAGGTTAACAACGTCTCGGCCAAATATCTGCGTTCGCTGCCTTTGCACACAAGTCAGGAAGAGATCACGACCACCGATGAGTACAGTGTTTTCCGCCTTTATCTTCGTCCCACGCCGGATTTTATACACGAGCTGCTGACTTACGACAACAGAATCGAAATCCTCAAGCCAAAATTTCTAAGAACTCAAATCAAAGCGACTCTGCAGAATATGGCCTCGCTGTACGAGGAAAGCTGAGCGATTGATTTCGGGTGCAAAGGTACGACGAGGGGATTGCGGTTTACGAATAATAAGCCTCTCCCCTGCCCCTCTCTTAAAGGAAAGGGGGAGTTAGTGTTCGGGAGGTTTAGGGTCAACTCTTATATCGTCGCCTTTCTTAAAAGGTTGACTTCCCACTTATGATGCTCATCGCACCAACCACTACTATGAGAGCCTAGTCCTCCTATCTGCCGAGGATGTGCTATTGGCAGAATCTTATAGATCTTTCCATTAATTACGGCCTCTGTTGGAGATCCATAGCCATAGCGATTCTTATACTCCAACAACGATTTATAATCCACTCCTGTAACCGCATTGAGAAATTGTTTGATGGGAATATCACCAAGCAAAATTAGCAGTTCTGCTTTCGACTCATCCAACTCTGCAACAATCTCTTTACAACGCTCACTATCACAGAATTTTGAAGGACGGTTGGGAATCGTAACTTTATTCAAGCTGTATTTCTTCATTACAGGCATATACTCTCTTTCAATCGCATCTAATTGACCTTTATTAAGCCTTGTCTCAGGCAACAAATCGCAAAGCCACGCATCTTTTCTAGAAAACCCTAATGGAGCCAATATGTGATTATCAAGGACTTTTGCTGATGGCCCATTAAATTTCGGATCTGCAGGCTCAAGTATCCCCAGTTCCTTCGGGAAATTGATTCTATTAATAATCTCGGATGCCTCCACAGGGTTTCCATCCCAGAAGATACGAGGTTCACTGGCTACAGCCAACGCTGTACAAACAGGTCTTCGTTGCCCTGGTTTCGTCCAACGAGCATGTACCGCACTAGCATACACCCCCAACACAAACACTTTTTTGGGTGTTCTGTCTTGCTGTACTACAGGTTTTAGTTCTTCGCCAAATGGGTAATAGTATTTCATATGCATTCAATTTTAACAATGATCTTTTTGCTCTGTAGTTAAAGAAACTTTATTCACCTGTCAGAACTCTTTAGCTTAGACGTTTCTATGCTTCGTTCATAAGCTATTTCAAACCATTCAAATACTTGTCGTAATATTGCTTGTTTCTATGCGTCGCGCTTCTGAGAAATCTTTTCGGAAGTTCGCGTTAATATATAGCCGCGCATTTACGAATGGGTTTCATATTTATGGTTGCAAAGGTACGAAAAAAATTTAATGGACAACCTTACGAAGTCAACGTTTTTAGGAAAAGTGTCAACCCTTCCAGTAAAAGTGGTCAACCGATATCAGAGGGAGGAGTCAACCTAATCCGTATGGGTAGTCAAATGTTTAAAAAACAGGCCTAAAAGGAGTCAACCTTTTTCAGGAAAAACAGGCAGAAATCAACCCCACCGTTACAGTGTTACAGTGTTACAGTTCGATTTTTTGATTCCTCCAAACTCAAAAGAAAATTTTATATCTATATATTTATATATATAAATATATAGATATAAGTATAATTTTAACAAATCGGATAGCCTTATTTTGAACTGTAACACTGTAACGGTGTAACGCTCACGCCTCTTCTCGAACATAACATCATCATTATCAATCATCTGTCAGCCGCTCACACAAAACAAAGCGTCAACCCATTCAGTAAAATCCAACTACCTACCAACGCCCTACCAACGCCCTACCAACGCCCACCTAACGACCTGTAGGGATTGGGGATCTGACAGCCGAACTCGGCTGTCAGTTTGGGGGGATCTCCCACTGCCCCTCTCATAAAGGCGAGGGGAGAGATGACAGTCAGGGGGTTGCGATTATGTTGAAATTTTTTTGCGGTTTTATTCGTAGACCGCAATGGGGCGGGTGTACTTTTGCAGCGTGGTTGGGTGGGTCAAGGTTAGATGTTCAATGTTCAGAGTGTGTATGCGAAACGGTGGTTAGTGGCCGGTGGACGGGAAAGACTTAAAGCTTAAAAACAAAACCAATATGAAAAGACAAACCAACATGTACGGAGATAAAAAAACACCCTCTTCGGGTGAAGGGGGTGTTTGGATGTCTATGTACGACTGCCTATCGGGTGGAGATGACCAGGTAGTCGGTGTATTTCCAGAACTGCTCCTGGTCGGTGATGCGCAGGTAGGCTGTCACCTTGGGGTTCTCGGAGTCGGCGACAAGCTGATAGGAGGTCTCGGGGTGCTTCGACACCACCTTCACACGCTTGGCGTTGATGGTTACGGTGGAGACCTGCGTGCGGTCAATCTCGGTGAATACGCTGGTTTCCATCGTGCTGGTGGTCTGCTGGCGACGTTTGCTGACGCCGACTTTATCGATGACGCCGAGGGACTTGAGGTCTTTGTAGCTTCCCACCACATAGTAAGCCTTGTTGGCTTCAGCTATCTTCTGGGCGATGGCGTGGTCTTTTTCCTCGTTGGCAGCCGTGAGGTCGGCCACGTTCTGGTTGAGCACACGGATGGTGGCGTTCTTGTTCTGGAGTTCTTCGTTGAGTTCGGCAATCTGCTGCTCCTGCTCGGCTATGCGGGCCTCGAGCTTGGTGACGAACTCCTGCAGCTCCTTGTTCTTCTTGTTGGCTGCGCCGAGACGGTTGTTGAGGTTGGCCAGCTTGGCTTTGTTGTCGGCCAGGAGGCTTTCTATCGAGGATATCTGCTCGGTGATTTTGCCACGCACATTGGTGCTGCCTTCACCGTCGCGACGGAGCTCCTGCACGGCGCCGTACTGAGCCGACACCTGTGCCAGGTTGTCTTCGATGGCGTTAAGTGCCGAGAAGACGGAGTCGATCTCAGCATCTTTGGAATTGACCTGATCCTGCAGCTCGGCGTTCTGCTCGCGGAGCTGGTTGAGTTCTTTCTGGTTGCACGCAGCGAAAAGGATGCTCACCACTGCGATTGCTACTGTGAAAAGTGTCTTTTTCATATTTTTTTCCTTTAGTTTTTACTTTTGAAACAAAATAAAATCAGTCGTTTTGAGTTATCAAATCAGAGTGCAAATTTACAAATAATATAACACCCATGAACAATTTTGTGAAAAAAATTATGATTATGACCTTTGCCGCAACCGCCACGATGGCTGCCAACGCTCAGACAAACCCGTTGTTAGAAAACTGGAACACAAAGCATCATACCCCGCCATTCACGAAGATAAAAGTGGAGCACTATGTGCCGGCCACCCGCCAAGCCATCAAGGAGGCGGAAGCCGACATCAACGCCATCATAAAGCAAAAGGAGAAGCCGACATTTGAAAACACCATAGTGGCCATGGAGACGGCGGGCAAGAATCTCACGCGGGTGAGCGAGCTACTCTTCAACCTGAACGAGTGCTGCACGTCGGACGAGATGCAGAAGGCCGTCATGACGCTGCTGCCCGAAATCACGCGCTATTCGAACTGGGTGTCGATGAACGAGAAGCTCTTCGCACGGGTGAAGAAGGTGTATGACCAGCGTGACAAGCTCGACCTCACCACCGAGCAGAAGGTGGTGCTGGAGGACACCTACCGCGGGTTTGTGCAGAACGGAGTGAACCTGGCAAAGAAAGACAAGGAGACGTTTGCGAAGCTGTCGGAAGAGCTGTCGCAGTTGACGCAGAAGTTCAACCAGAATGTGCTGGCCGACAACAACGACTACTACCTGCAGGTGACCAACAAGAAAGACCTGCGGGGATTGCCCGAGAACGCGATTGCGGCAGCAAAGGCCGAGGCCGAGGAACGCAAGCTGGAGGGTTGGGTGTTCACGCTCGACTACCCCTCGTTCGGCCCCTTCATCACCTACGCCGACAACCGCGACCTGCGCGAGCAGATGTGGCGTGCCTACAACAGCCGCGGATTCCGCAACAACGCCAACAACAACGACGACCTCGTACGCCGCATCTCACAGCTGCGCATGGAGAAGGCCAAGCTGCTGGGATATGACAACTACGCCGCCTACGCCCTGAGCGACAAGATGGCCAAAGACGTGAACACGGTGGGGAAATTCATGCAGGAGCTGCAGAACAGCGCCTACCGACAGGCGATGAGGGACGTGAAAGAGGTGAAGCAGTTCGCCTCTGACCACGGCGTCGAATATGAACTGCAGCGCTGGGACTTCTCATACTGGAGCGAGAAACTGAAGAAACAGAAATACAGCTTCGACGCGGAGCTGCTGCGACCCTATTTCCAGCTGGACAAGGTGCGCCAGGGCATCTTCGACCTCTACGGCACCCTTTACGGAGTGAAATTTGTGGAGGCCAACGACATCGAGGTCTATCACCCCGACGTGAAGGTGTATGAGGTGTATGACGGCAGCAGGTTCATGGGTGTGCTGTATCTCGACATGTACCCGAGAGCGTCGAAACGCAGCGGTGCATGGATGACCGAGTTCCGCGGGCAAAGCAACGTCAACGGCAACGAAATCAGACCTCTGATACAGGTGGTTTGCAACTTCACCAAGCCCGTGGGCGACCAGCCGTCGCTGCTGAGCTTCGACGAGGTGGAGACCTTCATGCACGAGATGGGGCACGCCATGCACGGCATGATGAGCGACGTACACTACCCCTCGGTGGCCGGCACCAACGTGAAGCACGACTTCGTGGAGACGATGTCGCAGGTGATGGAAAACTGGTGCTACGAGCCGCAGTTTCTCAACACTTTCGCCAAGCACTACCAAACGGGCGACACCATCCCGGCCGACTTCATCAAGAAAATCAAGGCCAGCGAGAACTTCCTGTCCGGATACATGTGCATCCGCCAGCTGAACTACGGCAACATCGACATGGCGTTCCACACGCTGCAGGCACCCCTCACCGAAAACCTGGAGAGTTTCGAGCACCGCAACATGGTGGAGATGCTGCCGGTGGTGAAAGGGGCCATCAGCTCGCCGGCGTTCACCCACATATTCTCGGGCGGTTATGCCGCCGGCTACTATGGCTACAAGTGGGCGGAGGTGCTCGATGCCGACATCTTCTCGAAATTCAAGGAGGACGGCATCTTCAACAAGCAGACGGCCACCGACTTCCGCAACAAGATACTCTCGCGCGGCGGTTCGGAGGACCCGTCGGTGCTGTTCCGCAACTTCATGGGACGCGACCCGGACAACAACGCCTTCCTCATCCGCAGCGGCTTCATTCAGGAACGACAGAGGAGTTTTTAGTTTTTAGTTTCAAGTTTTTAGTTTTTAGTTTCAAGTTTTTAGTTTTTAGTTCTGAGTTCGTGTTTGCATCGGGCGAGGTGGTTCATAGATAACATATCAACATAAAACATATCAACATCATAAATGAACGACAAGTTAGCTCAACAGATAATCAAGATTTTTGCAAAGAACCCTTTCGACACCTTCAACCCGAAGCAGATAGCTTCGCGCGTCGGAGCACACGACAAAGCCTCGCGCGCACAGGTGGAGGAGGTCATCTTCCTGCTCGCCACCGACGAAATACTGGTAGAAGAGGGGCGCGGCAAATACAAAATCAACCCCAAGAACATCAACGAGACGCCGCGCAACCAGATTGTCGGCACCATCGACATGAAGCAGACGGGCAAGGCCTACGTCATACCCGACGAGGAGGGCTTGGAGGACATACTGATTGCGCCCAACTACACCCACCACGCCCTGCACGGCGACAAGGTGAAGGTGTCGATGTTTCCGCAGCGCAAGATGCACAAGCCCGAAGGCGAGGTGGTGGAGATAATCAAACGCGCCCGCACCCGCTTCGTGGGACGGATACAGAAGATGGACAAGTTCGCCTTCCTGCTGTGCGACAACCGCAACATGGTGGTGGACATCTTCATACATCCCAGCGACCTCGCCGGCGCCGAAGACGGCGAGAAGGCCATTGTGGAGATGACCGACTGGCCAGAGAGGATGAACAACCCCGTGGGACGCGTGGTGAAGCGGCTGGGACGACCGGGCGACAACAACGTAGAGATGCAGTCGATATTGGCCGACTACGACTTCCCGCTCGACTTCCCGGAAGCAGCCGAGAAAGAGGCTGCCGCCATAAAAAACCCGACGAAGAAAGAGCTTGAGGGCAGGAAGGATTTCCGCAAGGTTACAACCTTCACCATCGACCCTGCCGACGCCAAAGACTTTGACGACGCATTGTCGTACCGCAAGCTCGACAACGGACTTTTCGAGGTGGGCGTGCATATAGCCGACGTCTCACACTACGTCACTCCCGGCTCGGCCATCGACCGCGAGGCATACGAGAGGGGCACGAGCGTATATCTGGTGGATCGCACCATTCCGATGCTGCCCGAGAAGCTGTGCAACGGCGTCTGTTCGCTGCGTCCCAACGAGGACAAGCTCTGCTTCAGCGTGATGATGCAGATGGACAGCAACGCCAAGGTGCGCAACGTGTGGTTCGGCAAGACGGTCATACATTCCGACCAACGCCTTGCCTACGAGGAGGCACAGGAGATAATAGACACGCAAGACGGCAAGGGAACCGATGTGGGCGACGCCATACTCGAGCTCCACAAGATGGCCACCATACTGCGCAACGAGCGATACAAAGAGGGCGCGATAAACTTCGAGAGCCAGGAGGTGAAGTTCCGCCTTGACGAGAACGCCAAACCCATAGGGGTGTATATCAAAGAGCAGAAGGAAGCCAACTGGCTGATTGAGGAGTTCATGCTGCTGGCCAACCGCAGCGTGGCGGAGCGTGTGGGCAAAACCGACCGAGCCAAAGGCAAGAGCGGAAAGCCGCAGAAAGCCAAGACGTTCGTATATCGTGTGCACGACGAGCCGAACCCCGAGAAACTCAACACCTTCGTAGAGTTTGTGGCGAAACTGGGATTCAAGATGAAGGTAGGCAACCGCAAGGCGCTGGCCGACTCGTACAACCGCCTGTTCAGCGACATCGCGGGGCGCGGCGAAGAGTATATGATAGACACCATCGCCATACGCACCATGTCGAAGGCCTACTACTCGACCGAGAACATCGGCCACTACGGCTTGGCGTTCCCATACTACACCCATTTCACGTCGCCCATACGCCGCTATCCCGACCTGATGGTGCACCGGCTGCTCGAACGATATCTGGCGGGCGGCACCTCGGTGAGCGCCGAAGAGTATGAAGAATACTGCAAACACTGCTCGCAGATGGAGAAGAAGGCCGCCGACGCCGAACGCACAAGCATCAAATACAAGCAGGCAGAATATCTCAGCGACAAGCTGGGGCAGGTGTTCCCGGCACTCATCTCGGGCGTGAGCAAATGGGGCATATATGCCGAAATAGAGGGCAACAAATGCGAGGGCATGATACCCATCGGCTCGCTCAAGGGCGACTACTACATGCTTGACGAGGACAACTATCAGGTGATAGGACGGAAGACAGGCAAATGCTACAAACTGGGTTCGCCCGTCACCATTCGCGTCAAAGGGGTTGACATGCTCAAAAAACAAATCGACTTCGAACTGGTTGACATCGAAGCCGAGGAGCCGCCTCAGCCAAAGAAGCGCCACCAGCAGAAACGGCAATCGAAGCCCGACAGCAAAGCCAAGAACCACCGCCCGACAGAAAAAAACAAGAAGCGCAAACGGTAGCGCACAAGCAAGCTTCGAACCATACCTATGCAACGGTGGTGAAACATTGGTTTGCCGATTACAGTTTTTTTTCTTATTTTTGCATATTGAAACATATATGCTATACTTATGAGCAAAGGAAGAATACTGTATGTAAATCAGGAGATTGTGCCATTTACTGAAGAGACGGCAAACGCACGGTTCGGGAGGTATGTGCCGCAGTATGCGCAGGAACACGGGCGCGAAATTCGCGTCTTCATGCCCCGCTTCAGTTCGATCAGCGAACGTAAAAACCAACTCCACGAGGTCATCCGCCTTTCCGGAATGAACCTGATAGTCAACAGCTGCGACCACCAGCTTATCATCAAAGTGGGTTCCATATCATCGGCCCGCATGCAGACATATTTCATTGACAACGATGAGTACTTCACCAAGAACGGAGACCTATTCGACGAGAAAGGGCACCTCTGCCCCGACGCCGACGAGAGACTTATGTTTTTCTGCCGTGGCACCCTGGAGGCGGTGAGGAAGCTGGCTTGGCGCCCGCATGTCATACATTTCTCCGGTTGGTTCAGCGGTTTGATTCCATTCTACATGAGGCGAATCAACAAGGACAACGCATTCTTCAACGGAACGAAATGCATCGTAACGCTGACAGACGACCAGTTTGACGACAAATTCAGCGACCAGATTGAAAAGAAACTGAAGAACGACGGCGCAACTGCAAAAGACCTGCGGATGTATGAAAACCTTGACTACTTGACGCTGATGAAGGCAGCCATATCATACTCCAACGGTGTGGTGGTGGCTTCGCCGAACGTGTCGCCCGAACTTCTGGCTCACGCTCAAGAGCTGAAGAAGCCCATCCTGGAATACAACTCGAACGAGGCCATTTTCTACGAGAACATCAACGATATGTACGAGACGATAGCCGGCTCGAACATGGACAACTAAAAAAGCACTTACCGAATGCGACACACTATATTTCATCACTCAGCAATGCTGCTGGCTGCATTGGGACTTCTGACTGTCTTTGCGGCTTGTGAGGAAAAAGAGTCGGAGTTAGGCTCATCACTGGTGGACCCCGCCACGATGTACAGCGGCACAAGAGACACCGTATATCTCGAGGGCTACACTATTTATGACGACTCGCTGCTCACGTCTGACTATCTGGAGTGCCTTCTGGGACGACACGACGATGCCACAATGGGGACAACGCGTGCCTATCTGTACTCGCAGATAACGGTGGCCGACAACAACGGATTGAACGTATTGGAGGGAACTGATGTTGACTCGGTCGCCCTCACACTGGCCATCAGCGACATACACTCGGCATCGACCGCGACGTCTCATCAGCTACACATACGTATCCACCAGTTAGCCGAAGCCATCGGCGACGACCCATACTACGCCAACGACACCGTGAAAGCCGACTATTCAACCTGCTTCTATGACGGCAACGTGACTGTCGAGAACGACGACATAGAGATACGGCTGATACTCAACAACACCTTTCACCAGTACGTGAGTCAACGAGTCACCTCAAGCGACTTCCTTGACAACATCAAGGGTGTACGCATCGAGATGAACGATTCGGAAAGCGACGAGGCTGTCATGGTAACGATTAACATGATAACCACAAAACTTACGGCATACTACAGCCGACTACTTGAAGGCACCGACTCAACCGTCACGACACAGAACAACTTCATATTCGGCCACCAGTCGGGACTCACCACAAGACATTTCACACATTTCAAGCACACGTTTGACGGCAGCGCACTGGCACGATTCGCTAACGAAAGCGGACGTTCAGACACCATCGGAGGCAGTTCAAAAACATACCTCAAGCCTATGGGTGGCACGCGTGTGGTGTATAAGCTTAACGCAGCGTGGTACCGCAAGTTCCGCAACGAACACCCCTATGCCGTGCTGAACTATGCCGAACTGATACTGCCCGTCACCAGCGGTGACACGAACACCCTGCCCAACCGACTACTGGCATACAAAGGGGCGGGACGGGACGCCACCATGGTTGCCGACGCTACCGACGGGGTTCGATATACTGGATTCGACGGCCATTTCAGCACCGAGCGCAACTGCTTCAGGATGCTAATAGTGCGCCACCTGCAACAAATCTTGACCGAGGGCTCAGATCCCGGCACAACTATCGCTATCGACTCCAGACGCTCGACGCCACGCAACGTGGTCCTCAACGGAAACTTGCAGAGCGACCGGCCGCGCATAGCGCTAATATACAGCGAATAGTTTATGTACTGAAAAATATATCATCATGAAAAAAATAGCCATCCCATTCTTAGTTTTGATTTCCATTGTCACCATCTGCCAGGCACAGACGGTGAAATACGCCAAATACTACGACGCTGCCAAGCAGCAACCCGCCGTGGAGGGACTTATGTACACCGACAGCACCCGCACTGGCGACTGGACCTGGTGGCATCCGAACGGACAGGTCTATCAGCGCGGCACCTACAATGAAGACGGCGACAAAACAGGCCTATGGCGTATATTCTACGACAACGGTGCGAAATGCGCCGAGGAGTGCTACGACAATGGCACCACCCGCACATGGTATGAGAATGGCAAACTCAAAAGCGAGGTTCCCGTAGTGAAAGGCAAGAAGCACGGCATGTACCGCGCCTACTTCCAGAACGGCAAGACCCAAGAGGAGATAAACTTCGTCAACGGCAGCCGCGAGGGGGCCACCAAGGAATGGTATGCCAACGGCAAAGTGCTGTTTGAGGGCACATATAAAGACAACGAACTCAACGGGCAAGCCACCTGGTACACAGCCACCGGAAAGAAAGATATGGAAGGACGTCTAGTTGACGGAGAGCAAGAGGGCGAATGGACTTTCTACTGGCGCACCAACGGGCGAAAAGGCATCGTGGGGAACTACCATAACGGCAAGGAGGAAGGCACATGGACCTACTACTACGAAACAGGACAGAAATGGCGTAGCGGCGAATATGTTGACGGAAAACGACGTGGGCTCTGGACAACATGGTACGAGAACGGCAAAAAGCTGCACGAGGGAAAATACTTCAACGACCTCGAAGACGGAGCTTGGACCGCCTGGTACGAGAGCGGCAAGGTTGACTACAAAGGGCTCTTCCGCGGTGGAAAGAAAGAGGGAGAATGGACCGGCTATTATGAGGATGGACTTCCACGATACAAAATAAACTACACCGACGACAAGCTCAACGGCACATCAACCAGATACTACACCAACGGCAAAGTCGAGAGCGTAGAGAACTACAAAATGGACGTACGCGACGGCAAATATGAACGCTACAACCAAACCGGCACACTTGAAGAAAGCGGTACGTTTGCTGACGGGCAGAAGAACGGCACATGGAAATGGTATGACCGCGGCGTCGAGGTGTTTATCGGAAAATTCGAAGACGGAAAGATGGTTTACAAGGAGGACAAAGTACCCTCCAAGGCCGAAGTCCGCAAACGCAAAGGTTGAAAATGAAACTAAAATTGGCTTCCAAGTCTCCACGGCGACGCAAGTTGGTGGAGACTTTTAATTTAGAGGTCGAGATTGTCAATATCAATGTTGACGAGGTCATCGACCCGCTCATGCCCGCCGACAAAGTGGCAGAGACACTAGCATGCACCAAAGCCGACGGCTACGACCACTCACTCTTAAAACAGGACGAAATACTCATAGCCGCCGACACAGTGGTTGTGGTTGACGGCAAGGTGACAGGCAAGCCACACGACCGCGACGAGGCTATCGCCATGCTGCGAAACCTTTCTGACAAAACACATACCGTTTACACAGGAGTATGTATGAGTGGCGCTGACCACAGCGTCCATTTTACCGAGCAGACCCACGTACACTTCAAAAGACTTTCCGATGAGGAGATTGCCTACTATGTTGACACCTACAAACCTTACGACAAAGCCGGTGCCTATGGCATACAGGAATGGATAGGCATGATTGGCATCGACCGCATAGAAGGAGACTTTTATAACGTCATGGGGCTCCCAGTTGCACATATCTGGCAAGAGCTGCAAGAATGGGGGAAAAAATAATCACTATTTCGATTCACTATTAATCACAATTAACTAATCACCGAAATACATGCGCTACGAAGTTGACTTTCTAGTAATCGGTTCCGGTATTGCGGGCCTCAGCTATGCACTTAAAGTCGCCGAACATGGCAAGGTCTGCATCCTTACTAAGACCAACGCCGCCGAAGGCTCCACAAAATACGCACAGGGTGGTATAGCTGCCGTCATGTACGACACCGACAGCTTTGACAAGCATATCGCCGACACCCTTGTGGCGGGCGACGGCATCTGCAACCGCGAAGTGGTGGAGATGACCATACGAGAGGCTCCCGAACGCATCAAGGAGTTGGTGCAGTATGGCGTCAATTTCGACCGCGACGGTGGAGGACGCTTCGACCTGCACCGAGAGGGCGGGCACTCCGAGTTCCGCATCCTGCACCACAAAGACAACACAGGCGCAGAGATAGAGCGAGGCCTGCTGCAAGCCGTCCGCGAACACCCCAATATCGAGCTCAAGGAGAACCAGTTCGCAATCGACCTTATAACCCAGCACCACCTGGGAGTGCGTGTAACGAAACACACACCCGGCATCGAATGCTATGGTGCCTACGCCCTCAACTGCGAGACCCAGGAGATAGACACATACCTGGCAAAAGTCACCCTGCTCGCCACCGGCGGCATGGGTAATGTATATACCACCACCACCACTCCGATCATCTCCACCGGCGACGGTGTGGCAATGGTTCACCGTGCACGCGGCGTGCTGTCAGACATGGAGTTCGTACAGTTTCACCCCACCTCGCTCTACAACCCCTCCGAAAAACCCGCTTTCCTCATCACCGAAGCCCTGCGTGGCGCTGGTGCCATACTGAAAGACCACAACGGCAACGAGTTCATGCAGAAGTACGACAGTCGCCTCTCGCTGGCTCCCCGCGACATCGTGGCGCGCGCCATCGACAACGAGATGAAGCTTGCCGGCGTTGACCACCTCTACCTCGATGCCCGCCATATCGACCGCAACGAACTCATCAACGGATTCCCCACCATCTACGCCAAGTGTCTGGAGCAGGGCATCAACATAACGAAAGATATGATTCCCGTGCGTCCGGCAGCACACTATCAGTGCGGAGGAATCACCGTTGACAAGAACGGGCTCTCCTCAATCAAACACCTCTACGCTGCGGGCGAGTGCTCGTGCACCGGCTTGCATGGCGGCAACCGCCTGGCCAGCAACTCACTGCTCGAAGCCGTCGTCTATGCACATAACGCCGCCATGTCCGCCATCTCGGAAGTCAAGAATTCCAAATTCACTGTTATGAATTCGCAGATACCCGACTGGAACGCCGAAGGCATGGTGCTCAACGAAGAGATGGTGCTTATCACCCAAACCAAGAAAGAGCTGCAGGAGATAATGTCGAACTATGTGGGCATCGTCCGCAGCGACCTGCGTCTGCAACGCGCCTTCGACCGTCTGAACCTAATATTCCGCGAAACAGAAGACCTCTACAACCGCTCGGTGTTGACGGAGGAGCTCAGCGAGCTGCGCAACCTGATAGCCTGCGCTTACCTCATCACCAAGATGGCCCGAGCCCGCCGCGAGAACCGAGGCCTTCACTACTCCATCGACCTGGTGTAAAAGGACAGTGGAATGATATTTTTTCTTTGATTTTTTACGCACATTTTTCAGCGTATTCAGGCACTCTTACAAGATTTTTGAACATGCCTGTTGTGACTATTATGAATACGCCAACGTAGTCGAAAGACAACAAACCAATAGAACTTCTCTCCTACCTTAATTACATAGTTCTTATCGCTTTAGGAATTTCACCTCGTTGAGGTCGATTAGGCGGAGCTGTACGGCTTTGGCGATGCGAGAGCCGGACTTGTTGAGGATGTCAAGTTTGCGTGAGAGCTCTTTCTGTTTCTCCTGCACGGACTTTTCCGTCTCTTTGCCCTCAATGTTGAAGGCGATTTCCTGTGCAGTACAGCCGGCGGCCTCGAAGAGGAGTATCTGGCGCTCGGTGTCGGTGATGCTCACCTGCTCGGACATCGACGCAGAGGTTTTGAAATACTGTTCAGCGGCCTCTTTCAGGGTGAGCATGACGGGGTAGTTGAAGTAATACTCCTCACCGCGTTCGAGGCAGGCAACGGCCCTCACAATATTCTCGATGGAGAAGCCACCCGAGGCGTTTTTACTTACAAAAGCACTGGCACCGCGGCCGAGAGCCTCGAAGACCACCTTGCCGATCTCCACGATACGACGTTCGCGACCTTCGGTTGTCGCCAAAGGGTTGTCAAAACGGCCGGAGAAGACGATGAGCCTGATGGAAGGATAGAGTTTGTGGACTTTTTCGATGACCAGCAAGCCTCCTGTAGGCTCGCCCTGGAACTCCATATCCACCAAAATGTAGTCGGGCAGAGACTCTACTGACGAAAGTGCAGCCATAAGCTGCGGCCCGGAGGCATAGCATTCGGTCATCACAATCTCACGGTTCTCGGTGTTGCCATTGTCGTCAACAAGACACTCGACACACTCGTGACGCTCGTTGAGTTCGTATTTCACGGCCTTGCGAATGATAGGCTCGTCATCGACCATGAGAAGGGTTATCTGTTCCATGATTTTTGGGGAGTGGTGAATTGTTTTCGGATTGTGGATGGTTATCAACTATGAGTCGTGGCGTTGCACAAGCACATGCACCTTCGTTCCGTGGCCTTCGGCTGGAGCGGGGATACTCTCGGCCCAGATGCGACAGCCACGCAGAGTGTTGTCGTCGTGTTTCTTGACAATATAGCGGCAGAGGATGAGTCCAAAGCCAGAATGCTGAGCGTGTTGATCAGGCCGCTTGTCAGCGCGGAAAAGATTCTCGACCTCGTCGGCGGTCATACCGCAACCCGTGTCGCTCACAGTCAATTCGACAAACCTGTCGTCATCAGAGAATGAAGTGGCATACATGCTGACCACGCCTTGAGAGGTGTGCTGCAGAGCATTGGCAAGCAGATTGCGGATCATGATGATAAGCAACAGGCGGTCGCCGAACAGCTTCATTCCGCTTTTAACGACCGATACCGAAACACCGGCCCTGACGGTGTTCATAGAAAGAGCCTCGGTGAATACGTCATCGACATCGCACACCGCGGCGTTGAACGTCAAGCCGCTGGGGATGGAGAGGTTTGTCCAGTTCTTTATGTTCTCGAAGGTTCGTATCAACTGGGAGAGCACCTCCTGATGGAGGCTTTCAGGCAGATTCTTATTCTGCAGGTAAGAGATGAAAGGGTTGATGTCGTGGCGCATGACGGAGAGACAAGTCTCTACGTTGGCGATGCGTTCCACATCTTTGCGTCGCATGAGTTGGAGCTGTCGTTTCTCTTGACGCAGCACACGAGTTCTTATGGCCAACAAAATGGAAAGCACAACAAGCAGGAGAGCCAAGAGCGCGATGATGATGGAAAAAACGCGGTAATCGTTGATTTTGTGTTTAGCGTTGGAAAGCTGTGTCTGTAGGATGAAGTCAGCTTCCTGGTTCTGGGTTATAAAGTCGTGCAAAACGATGCTGTTCTGCGCCCATTGTGAAGCCTCGTCGATGGAGGCTGCGGCGCGCGACCGCAGGAGGCCATCGTAGAGCTGGCTCTCATATTTGGGTGCGGAGATGTGGTGGAGCAGGAGTCTGTCGTAGGCCTCAAGATACCAAGTCTGTGCCGCAGCGGTGTCACCATTCCTAAGGCAGAGGGAGCCCGTAGCAACCATAGCGCCGAGGGTGTGGTAGGGGTCACCATAATCTTCGAACATGTAGGAAGACTCAATATAGAGACTCATGGCCAATGCGCTGTCACGCCTAAGCTCAACGCCATTGGCCTGCAAACGGTCGCATATTGAATCAAGGGCAGAGGCACAAGACTGCCATGAAAGCTTCTCGATGTGGGGGTTGGCGATGATAGCAGCAGTAAGCTGTACGGTGTTGGCGAAATGGAGGAGGCTGAAGCGGCCGCTGTCGATAAGCAAACTCAGGTTGGCCTTGATGTACTGCAGCGACTTGCTGAGGTTTTCGACCTGACGGTCGTTTCCTTCGCAGAGAGTGAGATGACCAAAGGCGAGCGAATAGTTCATGACCATGTCCTGCGCATAGTCGCAGGAGAGTTCGGGAGCCACACGTTCAGCCTCGTCAAGGAGTGCCTGCACGTCCTTCTGCATGCCCTTGCGATAGGAATAGTTTAGGCTAAGGAGGGTGGCATAATACTCGCTCTTGGCGTAGTTGTAGAGGAGGTCGTTGCGGTTGCCGTCTAGGATGTCGGACTTGGCCACCTCGTATAGCATACGGTAGGATCCAGCAATGTCGCAATTGCGCTGGCGCACGCGAGCGTGTGTGAGCTTGGCAATAAGCTGTTCGATTTCCTGATTGTGGGATGATGCAGTGTAGTTCAGCACGCTGTCGGCATAGACAGCCGCCGAATCTGGCATAGAGACGATGTAATAAGCCTTGGCAAGGTTGTTCCACGCACGCAAGCGTCCGTCATGATAGCCCTGCATGGAGTCGGAGATGAAGTCCAAGGCCGCCTTGCTCAATTGAATAGTGACATCCGGGGCATCGTAGCGATTGACAAACGCCACCCTATTCATCTCATCAACCCGAAGCACCAGCCGCTGGTCGAGGCCAGATCCGACGCGAGAGCAAGCCGCAACGAGGAAACCCAGAAATATGATACAAAACGGTCTCAATACAAATCCAGCACTAATCAGTATCTGACTGGAAACGGAAACCCAAACGCTTGCCTGTAACGAGAGCCCGTTTGTCGAAATTGGTGCGCATCTCGGCCACGGAGACCAGTTTAACCTCATCGTATGGAGGTGTGAGGAGGTCAAAATTGGTAGTGTATTCAATGGCGGATTCGACAATACTTTGCACCGACTCGGGTGATATTACCGCAGTATTGAAGTTGTTGTACAGCATGCCCAACTCACGCTTGCCCTCGATGAAATAGTGATTTTCGGCATTGACGAATACGCGTCCAATCATATATCCCAAGTCGTTCTCACGCTGGTAGGTGAATGAGTCGGCGAGAAAATTGTATATGTGTATAACACCACAATACGACCGCTTGGAATCCTCCCGTATGTATGGAGTCTTCATCACCACGTGGTCGCGAGAGAATTCGAAGACGTTGGTGTGCATCATGAAGATGAGTATGTCACCAGCGAACCGTATCTCGAACTCGAAATCGCCACGGTCTTTGAACTGGAAGTTTATTTTACGGTCGCCAGCTGTGTTGGCTTCCTGGAACTGATGTGTCAGCTCCTGCGCCGTGGCACGAAAAGACTGGTAGGCCTGAAGAGTTGCACTATAGACGTCCTGTTTCAACTGGCCCTTTTCGAACACCAGTTTTTTCAATTGTTCGTTAAGTTGCATAGTTGTCCTATATTAAATTCATAACACATCGTCACATCGCACACGCACAAATATATTAACGCCTAACAGCGCAAAATATTGCGGCGTATCACGGCATTACCTGACCACCTCAACTGAGTCAGTGGCGTCAGACACTGGAGTGGCGGTCGAGGCAGGTCGCTTAATAACAATGAACACCAACAAAGCCAACGCCGCCAATGCACATGGCGTAACACCTAGATATATGACGTACTGCAAGAGGGTAAGTTTGCGGTCTTTTCCTTTGGTTTCAGATAGATGATTCTCCATAAGCGAATATCCTGATACATTGACAGATATAACATTCCTATATAAACTCTCCGCACCACGCAAAAATAAGAAAAAAGAATGTTTTATATTTTTTTTGTACCTTTGCCCCTCGTTGTGACATGTAGGAGACACATACACCGCATCAAGAAAACGAGAAACAATCAGGAAAGAACATGACCAAACGTTTTTTGACACTAATCGCCGCCGTGACGCTAGCTTTCATTGCGTCAGCACAGGTACTTAACCCGACCAAATGGACATACAGCGTGAAAGAGATTTCATCCGACGAGGTAGAGCTGCGCTTTGTAGCCAACATAGAGGCAGGCTGGCATCTCTACTCGCAGAAGTCGGATCCCAATGGTCCAATACCTATGGAAGTGACCTTCGACGAAAGCAAAGACTACAAACGCATAGGCGGAGTGGTTGAGCCCAAATACCACGAGGAGATGGACGATGTATTCAAGGTGATGGTACGATCGTTTTCAGGCACGGTGACATTTAGACAGAAGATAAAAAGACTCAGCGACAAGCCGTTCAAAGTGACGGGATCGCTATACTACCAGCTGTGCAACGACGGGTCGTGCATAGCGCCTGACGACGTGCCATTCGTATTCAATGTGAAAGAGGCGACAAAGGCAGACACCACAATGACCGTTGAGGAAACAGCAGCCGAGGACAGTGCGACAGCAGTTGAGACAGATACCGCGGAAAAAAAGGAGGTGGCAGACAAGGCAGACCTGCCAAACGGAGCAGGGGAGTCAGAGCCTGATAGCAAGAAACAGACTTCGCTCTGGGGACTCTTCTTCGGGGCGCTACTGGCCGGCGTGGTGACTATGGTAACACCGTGTGTGTTCCCGATGATACCTATGACGGTGAACTTTTTCATGCACAGCAGCGGAAACAAGAGAAAGAACCGCCGCCAGGTGTGGGTGTTCGGTCTCTCAATAGTGTTTATCTTCACGGTGCTCGGCGCAATACTGTCGCTGTTCTTCGGGCCTGAGGTGCTGAACCTCATAGGCACACACGGAATACCAAACCTGATATTCTTCGCAATTTTCATCACATTCGCGCTCTCGTTCTTTGGACTCTTCGAGATAAAGATGCCCGAGAAGTGGGTGAACAAGTCGGACGCCCAAGCGGACAAAGGCGGATTCATGGCACCGTTCTTCATAGCACTAACCACAGTGTTGGTGTCGTTCAGCTGCACCGGCCCTATAATCGGCGCCGCACTGATAGAATTTTCCACATCCACTACAAACCGCTGGGTATCGCTGGTAACGATGCTGGGATTCGGACTGGGATTCGCGCTGCCATTCACGCTGCTGGCCATGTTTCCATCGATGATTAAGAACATGAAGTCGGGCGGATGGCTGAACTCGGTAAAGATAGTGTTCGCCTTCCTGGAACTTGCATTCGGACTGAAATTCCTCCAGATGGCCGACCTGTATTGGGGATGGGGACTGCTAGACAGAGATGTATATTTGGCCATCTGGATAGTGATCTTCGCATTGATGGGGGTGTATTTGCTGGGCAAGATAAAGTTCAAAGGGGACGAAGAGGTGCAGCAGATTGGCGTTATAAGGCTTTTCCTCTCGATAGCCACATTCTCTTTCGTGGTGTATATGATACCCGGCATATGGGGAGCACCTCTGAACGCCATATCAGGCTTTCTGCCCCCGATGGACACTCAGGACTTCAACATAGAGCGCATAGTGGTGGACAACCAGCAGCCGGCAGCTGCCGGAGAGACAACGGCAGCGTACGGCTCGAAGCTGCCAGCGGACCGCAAATATGCCGACCGGCTGCACATGCCGACGGGATTTGAGGGATTCTATGATTTGGACGAAGCGAAGGCCTACGCCAAAACTGTGGGGAAGCCGATATTCATAGACTTTACGGGCCGGAATTGTGCCAACTGCCGCGAGATGGAACAGTCGGCGTGGAGCAAGCCCGAAGCAAAAAAACTGCTCAACGAGAGATTTGTGATGTGTGCACTTTATGCCGACATGAACGACATAGACCTTCCAGAGGACGAGTGGGTGACCGACGAACGAGGGAGAATGATAAAAACCCTAGGCAGACGCAACCTAAACTACCAGATAAAGACCTTCAACCAGAACGCCCAGCCCTGCTATGTGGTGATAGATGCTGAAGGGAAGGTGATGTCGGAAGGGGTGTTTGTCTATGACCCGAAGGCATCTGCGGCCTCAAAAGCCGAGGGTTTTGTGGAGTTTCTGAAAAAAGCACTGGAATAAAACCTTTTATTAACTAAAAACATAACTACTATGAAGATTCAAAACAAAATGATGGCCGAATGTCTTGGTACATTCTGGCTGGTATTGGGCGGCTGCGGTACAGCCCTGTTCGCTGGACATGCTGTAGGTTTTCTCGGGGTGGCAATCGCATTCGGCCTCACCGTTATTGCAATGGCATACGGCATAGGGCATGTAAGCGGAGCACACCTGAACCCTGCAGTGTCGTTCGGCGTATTCGTGAATGGACGCATGAGCCTGAAAGAGATGCTCCTTTACTGGGTTGCTCAGTTTGTAGGCGCCATCATCGCAGGCGCAATACTGCTGGTTCTTTGGAAATCAGCAGAACTTGGTGAAACTGGAGTGTTCGCCGCCAACGGATTCGGAGAGAGTTTCAAGGCCGTAGCCGGAGAGAACTATCGCGTGGTGTCGATGGGAGGAGCCTTCCTCGTTGAAGCACTGCTCACCTTCATCTTCCTGATTGTCATCCTCGGCGCCACCGACGAGCGCAGCAACACAAAGGCCGCAGGCCTCGCCATCGGTCTCACCCTGACTCTCATCCACCTTATCAGCATCCCGCTGACCAACACCAGCGTCAACCCCGCACGCAGCCTCTCTCAGGCCCTCTTCGCCTCTTGGGACGGCGCCCTGCCACAAGTATGGCTTTTCATTGTGGCCCCGCTGGTTGGTGCAGCCATCGCAGGCCTTTGCTACAAATGCATTGCTCCTTGCAAAAAGAGCTAAGACGTAGTATGAAAAAGAGTTTCAGATGGTGCGACGGACGCGATTCGTCGCACCATTTTATCACTATAAAACAGAGCATTAGAAAACAGGGAGGCAAAAAATTTGGTGGATTAAAATAAAAGTAGTACTTTTGCAAACTGAAAAAAGACAGTGCGGGGTAGAGCAGAGGTAGCTCGTCGGGCTCATAACCCGGAGGTCGTTGGTTCGAATCCAGCCCCCGCTACCAAAGAAAGGATAGAGGATGTTTCGGAAAGAAGCATCCTCTTTTTTGTAAACCTAACATTATGAGAAAAATATTAGTCACACTGTCGATATGTTTGGTGTTCACAGGTTGTCGCTTCGAAAGAAACGATGTAAAGACTGCAACACAAACGGAGAAAGGAACAGCCAATCAAAAAATAGAACTTCCCTCCTACTCCAACGAAGAAGACGTCATAGAGTACAGCGGTTTTACGACCTCATACAACCATGAGACACTTATTCCGAACTGGGTGGCATACGAACTGACGGCAGAGGAGCTGAAACCAGTATATACCTCGCAGAGTTCGACGTTCAGCATGGACTTTGATGTAAAAGGGCGGCAAGCTTCTCGCGAAGACTATTCACACTCAGGTTGGGACAAGGGGCACATGGCACCGAAAGCCGACATGCGCTGGTCGGAAAAGTCGTACTGGGAGAGTCATTATTTTACCAACATCTGTCCGCAAAACCACGAACTGAACGCCGGCGACTGGAACACCCTGGAGATACGGGTGCGCGCATGGGCTAGGAAATTTGGACGGGTTTTCGTTATATGCGGGCCAATAGTAGGTGAAAACACAAACGGAACTATAGGAAAGAAGGGGGTTCTAGTGCCCGATGCATTCTTCAAAGCCATATTAGTACCGTACAACGACAACTTCACAGCCATTGCCTTCATCATGAGCAACAACGGACAGCACCACAAGCTGAGCGAATACGCCTGCACTGTGGACGATCTGGAATCACGCATAGGGCGAAATCTCTTCGCCGCTCTCGACGACATGGGGCTCGATACAACAGAGAGCCGATTGGATTTAACCTCATTGAATATAAGATAAAACAAAACAGGTCCATGTAAAGTTCATAGACCTGTTCGTATAAAGAATAGTTAATAGAACTATTTCAGTGCCTTGAGAATAGCAAGGGTCAGATCCCAGAACATCTGCACGGTCTTTATCTCGATGCGCTCGTCAGGAGAGTGGACTCCACGCAGTGTCGGTCCGTAGCTTATCATGTCCATCTTGGGATATTTCTCGCCGATAAGACCACATTCGAGGCCGGCATGGATGGCGCGTACTATGGGTTCGTGCTTGAACATCTTCTTATAGGTGTCCACGCCTACTTTCAGCACACGACTGTCGGGGTTGGGTGTCCAACCCGGGTAGCCGTCGCCGTGGCTGACCTTGGCGCCGATCATACGGAATGTGGCTTCGATTTTCTGTGCCGCCGCATGCTTGGCACTTTCCACCGAACTGCGCTGGCTGGTGGCAATCTTGATGCGGCGGTCGTCCATCTTGATGGAGGCGAGGTTGGTGGATGTCTCGACGAAGTTGGGCACTTCGCGGCTCATGGCAAGCACACCGTGGGCGCAGGCATAGATGGCGTTAAGAAGTTTCTCCTGAGTGTCGGCATCGACGAGGTACTTGGGTTTGTCAGTTTCTTCGATGGCGATTTTCATGTCGGGTTCGGTGGTGCGGAATTCGAAGCAGATATGCTTAGCGTATTCTTTCACAAGCTTCTTCAGCGCGTTGCGCTTACGGTCGGGCACGGTGACGACGGCGTATGCTTCGCGTGCGATAGCATTGCGAAGGTTACCTCCATCGATGTATGCGAGGCGAAGACCGCACTTGCGAGCACCGTTCCAAAGGATGCGGTTGAGAATCTTGTTGGCACAGCCACGTCCGCGGTTGATGTCGTCGCCAGAATGGCCACCGACTAAGCCGCTGACACTGATGCGATATGCGGTAGTATCCTTCTCAACTCTTGCATGACGGAAAGTGATTTCGACAGTGGTGTCGATGCCACCGGCACAGCCGATGCAGAACTCGCCTTCGTCCTCATCGTCGAAATTAAGGAGTATGTCGCTCTTGAGCCAGGAAGTGCTTAGGCCGGCGGCACCGGTAAGGCCCGTCTCCTCATCGACGGTGAATAGTACCTCGAGAGGACCATGCTCGATGGTCTTGTCATCAAGAATCGCAAGAGCAGCCGCCACTCCAATGCCGTCGTCGGCGCCGAGGGTGGTGCCGTCGGCAGTGAGCCATTCGCCATCACGGATTGGTTGGATGGGGTCTTTCAGGAAATCGAACTTCTTGTCGCCGTTTTTCTCGCAAACCATGTCCATATGAGCCTGCAGGCAGACGCCCTGTGACTTCTCATAGCCCTTGTAGGCAGGTTTGCGAATGAGCACGTTGCCGAGCTCGTCGTGGAGAGTCTCGTACTTGTGGTCCTTGCCGAACTTCTGCAGGTAGGCAGAAATCTTCGCCTCATGTTTGGAAGGACGAGGAATGGCCATTATCTCGCCAAAATACTTCCACACCTTCTCCGGTTTTAAGTTTTCAAGTGCTTTTTGCATAGTTTTGAATATTTATTTGTTTAACAATTCAAGTGTTCTAGTGTCCACTCACGAGTGAGACAACCTTTTTCACCCGTTGAGCCCTGCCCTGTGTGTTATAGGCCTCAACCACGAGCACATAACGGCCTTGCCGGCAGCGTTGCCCCGACTCATCCAACCCATCCCACACAAGCAATCCGTTGGTGCCAAGCAGTCCGCCACGCATCAGATGTCGCACAACCCTTCCGTTCTTATCGACCACAAAGACATTGCCACCGAGGTCCTCGTCATTGAGGTTGTAGGTTATGTTCAACAGGTCGTTGTAGCCATCGTTGTCAGGCGAAAAAAGTTCCGGCTCGACAACAAAGTTATTTTCCTCAAAAAGAAACTCGCGGCTCTGTGAGTTGGCATAGGTCGGTGTGCCGTAGCCGGAAGTGGACGAAGCGGAGAACCAGTTGGCACTATTCTGAGTGGGGCGGTCAAACGCACGGCGCTCCAAGGCCACTCCCTCAACATCTCGAAGCAAACGGCTGTGCATATTCTCAGTATAATCGAATCGGTCAATAATGGCCGAATCGGCATCACAAATGACTACAGTACCTGAGGCATTGTTGTACGACGGCATTGACTTTACCTCAACCAGTTTTTCAGGATATCGCACAATATAATTACGTTTAACCCAAGCCGCATCGGTTGTTACCACAATGTAGTCGTTGGGGGCAAGCGAACGGGACGTATCCAAGAGATACAGTTTACTTATTGACTCAATCTTCCATTGAGCCAGGCGAATGTCTCGTAAAGGCACGGAACTTCCACCATCGTTGTACAGTTCAAGATAGTCAACGCCATCCGCCACGGGATTAAACAATATCTCACTTATCTTAACACCCTGCTGCGCACAGGCGGAGCCGACACTTATCGACAAAGCCACCAAAACAAACGCCAAATAAAGTTTTTTTTCTCTCATTTGTCAGTCATTTTTTACACATCATCCCCCTCATTTCCGCTCTACAAAGGTACACATTTTTTTTAAATATATTTTTTTGCAAAAATTTGTATCTTTGCAACACTAAATTTACAGGCAACAGACCAAATTACACATACAATGAAAAAGTTAATATTGTCTATAGTTGTACTCGTCATGTGTTTCGCGGCCAGCGCCAAAAGAGTGAGCGTTGATGACGCACGCCGCGTAGCCGTCAACTTCTGGAGCCAGACGACAAAAAGCGAGTGCCCACAACTAGTGAATGTCAGCCCGATCGTCGGTTTGACCGAACAGTATCTGTTTGTTTCGGTGGACAACGACGGATTTGTGATAGTAGCAGCCGATGATATTGCGACCCCGATACTGGGATATTCTGTAAACAACGGATTTGCCGGAGAGTCGATGCCTCCTCACCTGGAAGAGTGGCTTATGCACTACGATAAAGAGATAGTGTCCGCACGCAATGCAGGCTACCAGGGCGACGAGAGCTCAGACAGCGAATGGTATAGACTTCTCAACAACATCGAGAAGAAAGGGGCGTCAACAAAATCCGTAACGCCATTGGTGACGACCCAATGGGACCAAGGGTACCCATATAACACTCAATGTCCTTACGACAACAACGGTCATTCCAATGTCAGGAGTGTCACAGGGTGTGTGGCCACAGCCATGTCGCAGGTTATGAAATACTGGAATTGGCCCCTTAAAGGAAACGGCAGCCACAGCTACACCTGCTCCACACTCTCGCCCAACGCTCCTACAAACGAACTATCGGCCGACTTCTCCAGCACAACATACAACTGGAACTTGATGCCTGCGGGCGGCGGCAATTCGGCCAGCAGCTGGGCAGCAGGCCAAAGAAATGCCGTATCAACTCTGATATACCATTGTGGTGTAAGTGTGGAGATGAAGTACAAACACAGTGCCAGCTCCGCATCAACATCGTCTGTCCCCAATGCTCTGAAGAACTTTTTTGGTTACTCAAACACCGCAACCTACACATACAAGCAGTCATATAACGAAGCCAACTGGCTGGCTCTGATAGAGGGCGAAATTGACGAAGGCAGACCTGTGCTCTATCGCGGAGAAGGCGAAGACGGCACAGGTGGTCACTCTTTCGTATGCGACGGCTACGATGCCAACAACAAATTCCATTTCAACTGGGGATGGAGCGGTTCCGGCGACGGCTACTATTCAACCAGCAGCCTTACTCCAACCAGCACCGGCACCGGTGCAGGACTGGGCAACTATACCTATAGCCAAGGTGCTGTCATAAAGATAACACCTCAGCTTCAAACCCATAACTCGTTCACGCTGGACGAGTACGTGGCTAGCGGTTCAAATTTGACGGGCACATGCGGAATACGCAACTCTGGCGTTTGCGCCTTCAAAGGATATATAGGTGTGGCGGCATATAACAGCACTGGACATTTGGTGACAATCCTGGCACAGTCGGACCTGATAACATTCAACGGCAACAGTTCTCGCAATATCACAATCAACCAAACGACGGGATCGCCATTGGTTCTCGGGACTTATACCGCCAAAGCCGTGTGCAGCATGGATGGCGCAACGTGGCATCCCATCATGTACGGTTACAACGGATGCGCGACCGAAACAACATTCACCGTAACCGACGGATCTCAGCCGACAGGAGAGCCTTGTCTCAAAATCTTTGAGAACTTCTCAATCAGCAGCAGCATCTATTCCGTCGGCGATGAAATCTTGGGATCATGCGGAATAAAGAACGTTGGAACCGCTACGTATTCTGGACTATTGGGTGTGGCCGCTTACAACTCAAGCAACCAGATTGTAGCAATAATGGACATGGACAACCGAACTATTGCCGCCTATTCAATGACAAACATACAGTTCAATTATACCATCCCTGCAGGGTTCACCAATGGAACATACACGGTAAAAGCCGTCAGCAGTACCGACAACGGAACAACCTGGCAGGCAATAGACAGTTCTAACGACGGTACTCCGACACAGGTATATTTCAACATCGGAGGAAACTCAATTGAAGACATCCACCAGAACGACGTAAAAGTTAATGTTCTCGGCAGTAGCATAGTCATAAGCGACGCAGAAGGGTACGAAGTGTCGATTGTCGATTTGATGGGTCGAACAATCCATAAAACCCATTGCAACCGAGAGCATGTAAGCCTCCGCATAGATAGACGCGGGGTATATCTTGTAAAAATCGGGGATATGCCGGCAAAGAAAGTTTACGTCTGCAAATGAAAGCTATACTGAAATATTTTGAAAAAAACGAAAAAATAACAATATGAAAAGAATCATTCTTACCGCCATGGCACTGACCATTGGCCTGACGGTATTCGCAAGGCCTGTGACATTTGAAACCGCCCGTAAAGTGGCAACAAATTACTGGAATGCCAACGCCTTAACGAAAAACCCCGCATTCGATGAGGTTTCGTCGCAACTTGGTTTGCAGAACATGTATGTGTTCGTAACAAAAGGAAACGACGGTTTCGTCATCGTAGCAGCCGATGATGTATCAACACCAATCCTCGGGTATTCAACAAACAACGGAATAGCGACAGACCAGATGATGCCTGACAACATTAAAGGATGGCTGAAACATTATTCAGATGAAATACGTGTCGCTGTGAACACGAACATGGAGCCAGACGCAAGTACGCTTGCTGAGTGGCAGAAACTGAGCAGCAGAACGTCGGCCAAGCGCTCAAGCGGAGCGAAGGCCTTAGAGCCGCTTATAGAAACACACTGGGATCAGACATCACCATACAACCAGAAATGTCCATACGACGCCGGACAGAGAGCCGTAACGGGTTGTGTCGCCACGGCTATGGCACAAGTGATGAAATATTGGGAGTGGCCAGTCAAGGGTGCTGGCAGCAAATCATACTATTGCAGCCGACTCCAGACCCCCACTACGATTTCAGCCAGTTTCGACACAACCTATGCCTGGAACAGAATGCTGCCAGGCGGTGGAAACACTGCCAACAGTTGGGCTGGCGCACAAAAAAACGCAGTGGCACTGCTGATGTTCCACTGCGGTGTGAGTGTGGCAATGGAGTACAGCTACCAATCAAGTGGAGCCCAGCAGTCGAATGTCCCTACTGCCCTGAAAACATATTTTTACTATGCCAGCACTACAACGTACAAGAACAAGAGTTATTCCGGCATGAATGAAAATGCATGGAAGAACATGCTAAAGACCGAGTTGGATGCCCGTAGACCCATCATCTATGGCGGTGCCGACGCCAATGGTGAACAAGGCCACAGTTTTGTATGCGACGGCTATGACGCAAACGACAAATTCCACTTCAATTGGGGCTGGAGCGGTTCTGGAGACGGATACTTTGCATTGAATGCAATGACTCCTGACTATCTGGGAACCGGTGGTGGCGATTTGGGCGATTTCTCTTATTATCAAGACTGTATCACAGGAATAACCCCTGGAATTCAGACATCTCAATCGTTCACAGTGACTCCTAGCGTACCTGTGGATGGAACCATTTCAGGATCGTGTACTTTCAAAAATTCCAGTATGAAAGCTTTCGTCGGATACCTGGGCGTAGCAGCCTACGACTCGGGCAACAATCTGGTTTCTATCTTGGCGCAAATCGGATCAACAAGTATTGGCCCTAACTCCACAAAAAACCTGCCCTTCAACAACGTACCTGTATCACCAATGACAGCTGGGGCATATACAGCCAAGGCTGTGTGCAGCATTGACGGAAACACATGGATTCCACTAGCCAGCGGATTCAACGGATGTGTGACCGAGGTGCCATTTGTCGTAACATCCAACAACGGCATCAACGAAATCGACGTAAGACGATGTCATGTATTCGCCAAAGGTCGCAATATCGTCGTCAACGATGCAATAGGTATGACTGTCAATGTGGTCGATATGATGGGACGTGTTGTCTATAGCACAAAAGCGAGTACTGACAATGTTTCGATTTCGCTTCCGACATGCGGAATATATATGGTTAAAGTCGGAAATGAACCTGCACAAAAGGTTATTGTAAGATAAATTTTCAACAAGAAAAATTATTATAATATGAAAAAAACGCTCTTTCTTATTGCATCAATCGTAGTATGCGGATTAACATTCGCAAAACCAGTTACCGTTGACAAAGCCCGCCAGGTAGCTGTGAATTTCTGGAATACCACAACACAGTACACTCAAAATGGCTTGTTTTTCCAGAACATGGTTGAACCGAACTTCCAAGAAATCGCCACCGAACTTGGACTTAGCGGGATGTATGTGTTCAACACCGTTGACAACAAAGGTTTTGTTATAGTCGCTGGAGATGACGCTGCCATTCCTGTTCTCGGATACTCCACCTCCAACGGCATTGTTGGAGAAACAGCGATGCCATACAACCTCAGAAATTGGCTGAAACATTACACAGTGGAAATCGAGGCCATTCAAAATGCTCACATCGAAGCAAGTGACGAGGTAGCCACGATGTGGGAGGAGCTTCTTAACGGCACAGTATCGCCCAAAGCCCCCGGACGCAAAGCTGTTTCGGCAATGATTCAGACCAAATGGGATCAGGTTACCCCATACAACAACCTTTGCCCACAAGACGGAAGCAGTTCGCGTCGCTCTGCTGTAGGCTGCGTGGCCACCGCCATGGCTCAGGTGATGAAATACTGGGAGTGGCCCACAACTGGTAACGGCAGCCATTCTTATACCACAGAAACCAGACACTTCTCGTGCAGCGCAGACTTTGGCAGCACAACCTACGACTGGAGCAACATGCCCGTCGGTGGAGGTTATTCTGCAAACTCATGGAACAGCACGCAGAAAAACGCTGTTGCAACGCTTATGTACCACTGCGGTGTGAGCGTCGATATGGACTACACCTACGAAGGCAGCGGCGCTTATACTACTTATGCAGCAAACGCCTTCACCAACTATTTCAGATATGCTGCAGGCGTCCAATACAAAAATAAAGCATACTACAACGACAACAATTGGAAGACTCTTATAAAGAATGAACTAGACGAAGGTCGTCCTATCGTATATGGCGGAGCCGCTCAAAACGGATCGGATGGACATAGCTTCGTATGCGACGGTTATGACGCAAACAACAACTTCCACTTCAACTGGGGATGGAGCGGTGCCGGCGATGGTAATTTTGCCCTAGATGCCATGACACCTGACTATCTTGGAACTGGTGGTGGAAGCTTAGACGACTTCTCTTATTATCATGAGGCCATCATAGGCATATCCTCACCTAACGGAAATCCCCCGGACAACCCTCAAACGACAACCTCAGATTTGGCCACTTATGAAACATTCACAGTGTCATCGCCTGTGGCAGAAGGTGCATATATCACTGGCTCATGCGAAATTGCCAATATCGGATCAAATGACTTCACTGGCTACCTTGGAGTTGGGGCTTATAGAGGATCCACATTGGTCACCATGCTGAAACAGATAAATTTAACCTCTGACCCGCTGGGATCTGGTTATGTAGTAACCTTAAGCATCAGAAAAGCGGCCAATTCACCACTTGTCGCTGGTTCCTATACAGCCAAAGCCGTGTATAGTATCGACGGTTCAAACTGGTCACCGATAGAATATGGCTATCAAGATTGTCCCACAGAAGTATCGTTCACAATCACCAGTGCCGGTGGTGGCGGTGGAAACACCAACGGTATTGACGATGTTGACGAATCAGCAGTACGGTTATACCCCAACCCGACAGAAGGAATTTTGAATGTCGAGGTGGAAGGTCTTCAAAAAGTTGAAGTTATTGATGCTATGGGCCGGATTGTTCTGAACGAGAAAGTCGGCAATGTTGACATGGGCAAACTTAGCAATGGCGTATATAGCGTTAGGATTACAGCCAACGGCAAGACTGCTGTCAAAAAAGTGGTAAAACGTTAAGAAACTTGTAAACGGTTTCAAAAAGGAGGAGAGGGACAGATGCTAAATCCGTCCCTCTTTTCATTGTTGAAAAAAATACATTTGTTTTTAAGTACCGGTTGAGGCATTAATACAAAAGGATTGTTTATCTTTGCAAGATAAAATAAAGCACAAAAATGTGCTGTAATCAACACAAAATACAACACCACAATCATAAAAACACTATGAGCAAAGGAGTAAGACGCATATACGTCGAAAAGAAAAAAGACTATGCGGTTAAGGCCAAGGAGCTGCAGGAAGAGTTGGGCAACTACCTCAAGATTGAGGCTAAATCGGTGAGAGTGCTTATCCGCTACGACATCGAGAATATTTCCGACGAGACCTACAACAAGGCTAAGACTACGGTATTCTCGGAACCGCCGGTGGATATGATATACGAAGAGCGTTTCGATTCGAAAAAAGACGATTTCTGTTTCTCGGTGGAGTATCTCCCTGGACAGTTTGACCAGCGGGCCGACTCGGCGGAGCAGTGCGTGAAACTGCTCAACGAGAGTGAAAACCCCATCATCAAGTCGGCTACTACCTACGTGATATCGGGCGACCTGACAGAGAAAGAACGCGAGGCGATAATAAAACACTGCGTTAACCCCGTTGACAGCCGTGTGACCGACGACACCAAACCTGAAACCCTCGAAGACCACTTCGACGAACCAGCCGACGTGCTCATCTTCGACGGATTTAAGGATATGCCGGAGGATGAGCTGAAAAAGCTTTACGATGGACTTGGACTTGCGATGACATTCAAAGACTTCCTCCATATACAGAACTACTTCCGCGGAGAGGAAAAACGCGACCCGTCGGTAACTGAGATACGTGTACTCGACACCTATTGGAGCGACCACTGCCGTCACACCACCTTCGCCACCGAGCTGAAGGATGTCAAGTTCGACGACGGTTTCTATCGTCCGCTCATAGAGGGTGCCTTCAAGCAGTACCTCGCCGACCACAAAGAGCATTATGCAGGACGCAACGACAAGTTCGTCTGCCTTATGGATATCGGAACCCTTGCCGCCAAGAAACTCAAGAAAGCAGGCATCCTCGATGATCAGGAGCCGAGCGATGAGATCAACGCCTGCTCGATAGTGGTGCCGGTGGTTATAGACGGCAACCGCGAGGAATGGCTCATCAATTTCAAGAACGAGACTCACAACCACCCCACCGAGATTGAACCCTTCGGAGGTGCCGCCACCTGTCTGGGCGGATGCATCCGCGACCCGCTTTCGGGACGCACCTACGTCTATCAGGCAATGCGTGTCACCGGTGCAGCCGACCCCACCAAGCCCATCGAAGCCACTCTGTCTGGCAAACTGCCTCAGCGCAAGATCGTCACCACTGCAGCACACGGATACAGCTCCTACGGCAACCAAATAGGACTCGCCACAGGGTTGGTCAACGAGATATACCATCCCAACTACGTGGCCAAACGTATGGAGATAGGCGCTGTTATCGCGGCAGCCCCACGTCGTGCCGTGAAACGTCTCACCTCAGACCCTGGTGATGTTATCATCCTGCTTGGCGGACGTACGGGTCGCGACGGTATCGGCGGTGCAACGGGAGCCTCAAAGAGCCACACCACCAAGAGTCTCACCACCTGCGGTGCTGAGGTGCAGAAAGGCAACGCCCCCACCGAACGCAAGATACAGCGCCTCTTCCGCCGCGAGGAGGTCTCATCCATCATAAAGAAATGCAACGACTTCGGAGCCGGCGGAGTGAGTGTGGCTATAGGAGAGCTGGCCGACGGGTTGCAGATAAACCTCGACAAGGTGCCTAAGAAGTATGCAGGCCTCGACGGCACGGAACTCGCCATAAGCGAAAGTCAGGAGCGTATGGCCGTTGTAGTCGACCCGAAGGATGTTGATAGGATGTTGCAGTATGCCGACGAAGAGAATCTCGAAGCTACAGTGGTGGCTACCGTCACCAAAGAACCTCGCATGGTTATATCCTGGCGAGGGAAAGAGATAGTCAATCTGAGTCGCCGATTTATCGACACCAACGGAGCTCATCAGGAAACTACGGTGAGCGTCACCATGCCGACAGAGTGCACTATAAGCGAAAGCAATTCAGAATTAAAATCACTTTGGTTGAACACCTTAAGTGATTTGAACGTCTGCTCGCAGAAAGGACTGGTCGAGATGTTCGACAGTTCCATTGGGGCAGGAAGCGTGGTTATGCCCTTCGGAGGAAAGTACCAGCTTACTCCCACGCAGAGCATGGTAGGCAAGCTGCCGCTGCTCGACGGCAAATGCGACACCGTAACCATCATGTCCTACGGAATGGATCCCTATCTGACTAGCTGGTCGCCGTTCCACGGTGCGGTATATGCCGTCCTTTCGTCGGTAGCCAAGGTTGCCGCCGCCGGTGGCGACGCGTCGCGGGTGAGGTTGACCTTCCAGGAATATTTTAAGAAACTCGGCAACGACCCGTATCGTTGGGGAGAACCTTTCACCGCACTGCTCGGCGCCTACCACGCACAGATGGGTCTCAAACTGCCTGCCATAGGTGGTAAAGACTCCATGTCGGGTACGTTCAACGACATCGATGTGCCGCCCACGCTCTGCTCGTTTGCTGTTGGCATAAGCGATCTGAAGCATGTCGTTACTCCCGAACTGAAGAAAGCAGGCAGCACACTCGTGATGCTCGACGTGAAGCAAGACAAATACGGAATGCCCGACTACAGCGATGCGCTAAGTCAATATGCAGCACTCCGTAAAGCTATCGAGAATGGGCAGGTGCTCAGCGCCTATGCTCTCAGTTTCGGTGGTATCGTCGAAGCTGTGAGCAAGATGGCTTTCGGAAACAAACTTGGAGTGAAACTATGCAAAGCCGACGGCTTGACCGACAAACGTTACGGCAACATCGTCGTCGAAGTCGCCTCAGTCGATGCGCTGCCTTTCCGTTACGAGAAAATCGGCGAAGTGATAGCCGAACCTCTTTTTGTGGTTGGTGACGAGAATATCGATATCGAAGAAGCTCTCGCCGTGTGGCAGAAGACGCTTGAGGGTGTGTTCCCCACGAGGAGCAACGAGCCGGCAAGCACGATAAAGCCTACCGCTCCGGTCGATTTTAAAGACATATATATTTGCAAGCACAAGGCGGCTAAGCCACATGTGTTCATACCTGCGTTCCCTGGTACAAACTGCGAGTATGACAGCGCTCGGGCCTTCAACCGCGCTGGCGCCGAGAGCGAGATCATAGTGTTCCGCAACCAGAACGGTCAGCAGATACGCGAGAGTGTCGACGCCTACGTGAAGGCAATCAACAACAGCCAGATAATAATGATACCTGGTGGATTTAGCGCAGGCGACGAGCCGGAAGGTTCGGCGAAGTTCATCACCAGCGTGTTCCGCAACCAGCGCATATCCGACGCCGTGATGGAGTTGCTACAGAAGCGTGACGGCCTTATGATAGGTATATGCAACGGTTTCCAGGCTTTGGTGAAGCTGGGGCTTGTGCCACACGGTGAGATAGTGCCGCAGGCCGATGATGCGCCGACGCTGACCTTCAACACCATCGCACGCCACCAGAGCAAGATGGCCTACACCAGAGTTACGTCTAATCTGAGCCCGTGGCTGAGAAAAGCCCAACTGGGCTCCACCTACGTCATTCCCATCTCGCATGGCGAAGGTCGGTTCGTGGCACCGCAGGAGTGGATAGATCGTCTCTTCAAGAATGGTCAGGTGGCCACACAGTATGTCGACCTTAACGGCGTGCCGACTATGGACGAAGAGTACAATATGAACGGATCGTATTGCGCCATCGAGGGCATCACCAGTCCCGACGGACGCGTGCTCGGCAAGATGGGGCACTCTGAGCGTCGCAGCAAAGGTACCTTCCTCAATATCTACGGCGACACCGACCAGCTGATATTCGAATCGGGCGTGGAGTACTTCAAGTAATGGCAAAAGCCAAATACGATATGCAGAGAGGGCCACCCGAAAGGGCGGCCCTCAAACATTTATCATCATTCCGCATTATCATTATTCCGCATCCCTTACCAACCGCACCGAATTGGCGTTATAGTAGCTGTGATTCCAGTCGATTGTAAAGGCATTGTCCTCAAAATGGAGGACTCTGGGGAGATAAGCGCTGCCTTCTGCAACATAGTTCACCGTACTAGTATAGTATTGACCGAGAATGCCAACCGAATGGTATGAGTTAGAGCTCGTACGATAACCGGCAGCCGGCAGGAAAATACATCCAGCATCCTCCAGCGAGGTCCATTGAGCGGCAGAATAGGCATTGGAAGCGTAGGATGCGGTCACGGAATTCACGCCCGTTGGCAGAGGTGCCTCAATTGGATGTGTATATATATCCGGGAAAACAATGGTTCCATACACACCACAGACGGTTGCTTTCACATAGCGAGCATTGTCCACGCCGTTGACCGTTGAGGCGCTGCGAGAATAATACAAATACTCCTGCTCATCTCTTGTAAGGGTTCTCCACATCTCAGGGCGGTTGCCCCCATTGGATATGGCATTGAAGACTCCCCAGTCGGCGAATCTGTACTCACCAACCATACAGTTGCCATCGGCATTGCCTGGCCAATAGTGGATACCTGTGACACTTGTCGAATATGGCTGATAGGCAGCGGCGCCGCTGTTCCATCCACTAGTACCATAACCGAAGAGGTCAATCCATCCAGCGAAAGACGCCGAGATTTCGCCAGAGGCGAGATAGTCGTACTGATTGTCGGCAAATCGCCATGTACCTTGAGCTGTGCCGCCGGTTGCCACTTCATGAGAGCCGGAATTTTGGTATTGCAAGTTGCCTTTAGAGAAACGGACCTTCTTGGAAGGACTGACCGAGAATAACGAGGCAGACTGACCATAGGCATCAAACGGACCGATGGAGAGATCTAGTGTATCAACGCTTTCGCAGCCGTCGCCGTTCGTATAAGTGTAAGTGTGGCTTCCAGAATAATTATAGGATGTCCCATGCCATGAGTATGTAACCTCCGATGTAGAAACAGACTCGGAGTTGTGAGATCCGTAACGCATAGTCAAGTTGAGCGTCACAACACTGTCGCAGCCTGCCGCATTGGTCAAAGTGTGAGTTGCAGAGTTGTTTGAAACAGAGTATACGTTGCCATCAATCCAAGTGAGAGAGTCGCAAGCGGTCTGCACATCGGTTGCAGTGTTGCTGGAGTTGATTGTAAGGTGGAGTGTGTCGGTACTTGCACAGCCGTCACCGTTAGTATAGTTATGTGTATATGTACCGCTAGCGGTGTAAGAATTTCCGTGCCAAGAGTAGCTGTCGCAGGCCGTCATAGTTTCAACGTTGTAAGTGCCGTGGTCAATGGTGAGGTGTAAAGTCAGCACACTGTCGTAACCGAGCACATTGCGAAGAATATGGCGATAGTCTCCTGAAACGGAAAATACGGAGCCGTACCAGGAAAAACTCTCACATTCGACAGCCACGGTGTCACCTTCAGTCCTAGCGAGAATCTCGATTATGTCGCTCAATGTGTCGATGATGCTATCCTGAGAGTGGATTATGGAATCATAGAAGTGTGTGATGGAGTCAAAGCGGAGGTTCCAGTCGTTTATCACGGCGTTAAGTGTGCGGAGGTTGACAGCGTCGAGATCTTCAGTCGGGTCGCTAACGGACTTGAGTTGGGAGTTGGCTGCATTGCCAATGGCTGCCACATCTGAAAGGGACTGCACCTCGTTGAAAGAAGTGAGATATCCGGCATCGTTGTCCAACTCACTGACCGCCGTAGGAATCGCCGGAGTGTTTATAAGGTCATTATAGTCTCTTGTACCGGTTTCAGGCAGTTTCACAAAGCTACCACCCGTCAAGAACAGGGTGTCGTTGCGGAGGCTGAGAACCTGTATTTCTTCAAAGGATGTGAGGAAACCTGCATCGTTGTTCAAGTCACTGAGATTGGTTGGGATGTTAGGCTTGTTTATAAGGTCGTTGTAGTCTTTGTCCCAGGCAGTGAAAATGGGGTCGGTTTCGATGTAGTTGACACCTCCGATGATGCTGTCCACGGTATGGGCTCTCATAGCATAGGGAACACTGGTCAGCTGCTGGACGGTTCTCAAGGTGTAGTTGGTGCCGCCGTCGGGGTCAACCTCGCTTTTGAGAAAGTAAGGGCCATCAGCCCAGTCGATGTCAAACAGGCCTGGGGCAGCGTTGCCAATCACTGCTGAAAGAAGGCCGTTGCCATTGGTGGTCACGATCTGACGGTCAATATAGACAGCGACACCTATTTCCGAACCCTGCAGTATAGAAAGCACAACGCTCACCTCCCTGTTGCAGACCAAGCGTCCCGTTGCGTCCCTCACCACAGCCTGGTATGTCATGAGATGCGGAGCCTGCGGCCACGCAGTCAAGGTGCATAACAAAGACATCATCAATATAAACAGTCCCTTTTTCATGTATCTTGTGTGTTATTGTTTTACAATCCTGTAATTATTCTCCTTTTTTCCCACTGCAATGCGGAGAATATAGGCTCCAGCAGCACAGTCCTGCATGTCTATATTCTGCTCCGGCTGGCTAATCAACCCATTCTGCATCAGCCTACCATCCACGCCATACAGTTCGAAACGCATGTTTGGGTTGGTTATGCTGGACTTAACTATGACCATATCGGTAGTTGGGTTGGGGAAGACTGATATGTCGAAGCCCCGAGCGTCAATGGCATCGATGGCGAGTTCATCGACAGAGTAGGTTTGCTGCACGCCCTCGCGGAGGTTTGCGGCTACCCTGCTGGCATTGGTAACCCTCGCATAAGTGGTTTCCACGGCGATTTGACCCAACGAGTAGCTAACGCTACCGTCCTCGCCACTCACCTCTCCGCCAACGATGCCGAAAGCGGCCTGAGCCCTAAGTGCAACAGACACGGTCAACAGTAGGACAAAAAAGACAATATTTCTCATATTTGCATATCCAATAATGAATCCATATCAGTTATCGTTCAATCTCCTTACCAAATGGCACGCCGATGCGCACTGTGATTTCAATACCACGTGCGAAGCGGTCGCCCATGGCTGGGCGTTGGTCAAGAGACGGGTTGAGGACAGAGACAGAGGTTCCCTGCTCCTTATGGGAAAAGCTGTTGGTTAGACCCCAGTTGTAGCCCGCTTCGGCAGACAGATATATAGCCCATCCGTCGCCATGTAGAGGATATTCCAAGCCCAATCCACAGAAAACACCGAAATCGTGTCTCTTCATGCTGCTGAGGGAGAGAGGCATGACGATGTCGCCAGTATAATAGTCAGAATAATCAATCCTACCATACATAGCCATGCACCATGCGGGAGCGACGACCACGTATGGAGCCACGGCCGTCTTGCCCAGCGTGAGGTTGAAAAGCACCGCCATACGGACGTCAAGGCAGTTGGCTCTCAACTTGTAGGTCACATCCTCCCATTCGAGGTTGACACCGCGGCCTGCATACGCCACTTCGGGTCTGATGGAGAGACCAAAGGGGCTCCTGTACTGCAGCCAGGCACCCGCCACTGCATTGGCCGACATAGAGTGCTTGTAGATGCTGTATTCGGGGGCAGTGAGTTTATAGTCGCCGAGGCATACGCCAGCCTTAACTCCAGCGGAGAAGGACTGCCATGAAAAGAGGCCCTGAGCCGAGACAGAGCTGACTGGTAGGATAAAAAACAGCAGCGAGGCGGCAACCAGCTTGAATAAAGGCACTATGAACGTTGATTTCATACTTCCCATAGTCATTGTTTCAACAACGACGAAATACCGTCGCCATCCGAAAACACGCGGTAACTGTCTGGTTCAATAATAACGCCGTTGTCGTCGCGCTTGTTACGCATCACGATGGCGTATGAATAGTCTTTGATGCCGTTGTCCGTCCTCAGGCCTGACATGACCGTCACCATATCGCAGCTCCAGCCCAGAGTCTCATCCACTGCTTTTTCCACGGTATAAACCGTCACCTTCTCACCTTCTCCAATGACATGAGCCTCCTTGGTGACGCCAGTGGCATTGTTCTGCCACTCCTTGTAGGAGGCCACATTACGGCCGTTCTGGTCAACAATTTTCCATCTCATGTCATAGAAGAGGCCCGAGAATCCATCCGATGCATATACGAGCGACATGGGTGAAGCGATGTACTCGCCATCAACATTCACGGGGGTAAACCCCTCGTAGATAGGCATATACTGGCGCAGGGAGTCCTGTTCGTCCGACGACAATACGCGTTCCGGTATCCGATCGTTAAGGACGGGAAGCCAGACGGTCTCATTCGAATCCTTCATGCAAGAGACCAACAAGAGACATACTGTGAAAAAAAACATACACCTGCGCATAAAGATATCGTTTGCGGACACAATATATAAAATGCAAAAATACTCATCTTTTAGAATTTGTACGTTTTCTTTTACTATTATTTTATTCACAATCCAAAAGCGAAGAACTCAAACCCACCCCATAACAGCCTCCGTGGGCAATTGACAAACCTGACAACCGTCTCACCCAACACTTTAGTTGTCATATAGTTGATGTATCTGTGACCTAATAAAAACTCCTTATCATCCTAATACCAACCTAACATAAACTTAAACAAAACATAAAAACAATCAAGAGAACCCCAAGACAAAAGTATGAGCCCGATTAAAGAGAGTAATACAAATCTGGGACGAACTTCATCTGTCAAACCAAACCCGTGATGGATGTGGGTCAAACGGGGAGTAAATCCCCATTCAAGATTTAACCTAAATGTCAAATCCTTTATCGGTTTCTTTCCCTTAGTTGGTTCCTGGTTTAAACCGGGGAGCGTTGCTGGCTCATTGGATAACCGTGGTGCAGTGTATTAAGACACAGCCTGTTTTCGCAGTCCACACATCAAAAAACAACGAACATCGGAAAGGGATGTTCGTTGTCGCTATGAAAAATCAATCAACCAGTTTCCTAAAAAGACATAGGCTATATACCAGCCTCGGCGAGGGCGATGTACTTGTCGATGGTAGTCCACTCGGTGGATTCGGGGTAGTCGGACTTGATTTGCTTGAAATATTTCAAAGCATTGGCGTTGTCACCGGTTGCGAGGCAGACACGGCCAGCCTTGTATAGGGCGGTGGGTGCTACAACAAAGTTGTCCTTGCTCATAGAGGCTGCTTTCTGGTAGTGACGGAGGGCGGCAGACTCGTTCTTGAGTTCCCATTCTGCATCGCCTTTGAGCATCTCGTTAAGAGGTTTGGTGAAGGCGTCCTTTCCGTTGTAGGACTTAAAGTAGCGAAGGGCTTCGTCGTACTGGCCAAGGTTGAGGCAGCAGATGCCGGCATAGTATTTGGCGAGGTTGTTGGCCTTCGTGCCTTTGTTTTCAGAAGCGAGGTCGGCGAAGCCGATGATGTCGAGGCTGTCACTTCCGTTGAGTGCGATGTCGTATTCGCCCTGCCCGAACCAGTACTCGGCCTTGAAGTTGTCGGCAGCGGCATTGCGCTCACGGTTCTGTAGGGCTGGTTTGATGAGCAGGAAATAAAGCACCACGGCGACGACGATGACACCGGCACAGATGAGAATCCATTTGGCATTTTTCTCAATGAACTGCTCGGCATTTGAAACGGCAACGCTCAGGTCTTTTGTCTCGTTGTTCTTGGCAATGTTATTGTTCTTTTTCTCTTCCATGATTGGATTTTTATTAGATAGTTCATGCAAAAATTCGAGGTGCAAAGATACTTATTTTTTGTATTTGAGCGAAAATATTTTTACAAACTGACAGTTCGAAGATTGATGCGGAAAATTTAAAAATATGAAATGTAACTGGTTTTCAAAGTAATACAAAACACACTTTTGAGCAACCGAAAAAATATCAGCACAAAATTTGCTTAATCACAGCAAATTGTCTAATTTTGCGGTGTTAAATTTTATATAAAAAAGTGGACATATCAAATGAATATCTGGGGCTGAAGTTGAAGAGTCCCATCATAGTTGGCAGTTGCGGCCTGACGTCGTCGGTAGAGGACTTGCTGCGCATAGAGCAGCACGGAGCTGGTGCGGTGGTGCTGAAGTCGGTGTTTGAGGAAGAGATCATTCACGACATAAAGCGGAACACACACGTAACGGCGCCGATAGAGCATTACGGTGAAAGCTATGAATACATAGCAAGCCATGTCGCTGACGACTCGCTGTCGCGCCGTTTTGCGGTAATCAAGGAGGCAACACAGCGGATGACGATACCTGTCATCGGTAGCATCAACTGTTTCTCGCACGAGAACTGGCTGACCTATGCAAAGCGGTTTGAGGAGTGCGGATGCAAGGCGTTGGAGCTGAACATGGCTATACTGCCATACGAGTGCTCGCTATCGTCTGAGGATGTGGAACGGACGTACACGAACATCATACAATCGCTCAGGATGGCGGTGACTATACCTATATCAATCAAGGTGGGACCGTACTTCACGGACATGGCGAAGTTCATGCAGCGGCTTTCGTGGCTTGGGATACAGGGGATAACGATGTTCAACAAGTCGATGCAGATTGATATCGACACGGACGAGATGACTATGCGAAGTGCGAGCTGCCTGTCGTCGCACGACATGTTCTACGACACGCTGCGATGGGTGTCGATACTGACCAACAAGCTGCGCTGCTCAATATCGGCGGTGGGTGGTGTTTACACGTCCGAGGACGTGGTGAAACTATTGCTGGCAGGGGCGGGCAGTGTACAGGTAGTATCGTGCTTGTACAAGAACGGGATAGAATATCTGAACACGCTCAACGCGGGGGTGAAAGAGTGGATGACAAAGAAGGGGTACGAGAGCATAGACCAGTTTCGGGGCATCATGAGTGTGCCAACCCACGACAAGGCCTCTGTGGCGATGCGCACCCAGTTTATGCGCTACTTTGCCGAGATTTAGAGCACCGCCGACTACTTAAATAAAAAACATAACTCTAACCTAAAACTAACAACTATGGAAGAACAAGAGAGAAACGCAAGTTTTTTCAGATTTGAGGACTTGCGCCTTTACGCGAAGGCGACGGACTACAGTTCGTGGCTTCTGCTTAACATTGCAGAACCGCAAAGCAAGCGCGAAAAAATACTTGTAGAATCGTTCGGTCGCTCGTCGTTTGACATTGCACTGAACATAGCGGAGGGCTCGGCACGCAACAAGGCTCAGTTTGAATACTACTTGAAGATAGCCAAGACGGCGATACGTGAGTGTGTGGTGTTTACCACCGTAGCGAGGAGCTGCGGACTATTCGGTGAGGAGGCTTACGAAAAATCGCGGGAGTTGCTCATGGAGCTTACCCGTATGGTGGGTGCACTCATCATTTCGATACAGCGCAGCACGGGCACACGTCGACGCGACAACGACGAGCGGGATGAGCGTGACAGCTATCCTAGCCCTATTGAGGAGGACGACACGCTTAACCAAATCGACACTAACTTCTAATTTTTTTCACATTACTGAATGTATCCTCGTTTAGAGAGACTAAAACACCAAGCGACCGGCAATTTCTTCTTGATTGCCGGTCCTTGCGTTATAGAAGACACCAAAAGCCCGATGGCGATTGCAAAAAGGCTGCTGGAGATAACCGACCGACTTGAAATACCATTCATTTTCAAAGCCTCATACAAGAAGGCGAACCGCACACGCATAGACTCATTTACTGGGATAGGCGACGAGGCAGGGCTTGAAATACTGGGCGAGATAAGGGAGAAGCTCAACATCCCGGTGGTCACAGACATCCACAGCGAAGCAGACGCGGCCAAGGCGGCCAAAAGTGTCGATGTGGTGCAGATACCGGCATTTCTCTGTCGTCAGACGTCGCTGCTGGAGGCTGCCGCCGAGACGGGCTGTTGCGTGAACATCAAGAAGGGGCAGTTTCTGGCACCCGAGGCGATGGTGCATGCCATTGCAAAGGTGCGTCACAGCGGAAACGACAACATAATGCTCACCGAGCGGGGCACGACTTTCGGCTATCAGGACCTGGTGGTGGATTTTCGCGGCGTCACCGAAATGAGAAAGAACAATGTGCCTGTGGTGGTGGACATAACGCACTCGCTTCAGCGGCCCAATCAGCCGACCGGTGTGAGCGGCGGCAACCCTGAGATGATCGAGACCATAGGCAGGGCAGCAGTGGCGGTGCAGTGCGATGGTATCTTTATGGAAACCCATCCCAACCCGGCCAACGCCAAATCGGACGGTGCCAACATGCTGCCGCTAGGGCAAGCCGAGCAATTGCTCAAAACGCTTGTGAAAATCCATAGGGCAGCTGCCGACTGTTAACTGGCGGCTATCTGAACTTGTTCAAACAGTTTCTCTATAATTACTATTTTCAACTCACATTCATGGAACTCAACCTGACCAAACCCATCGTTTTCTTCGATCTCGAGACCACAGGCGTCGTAGTGGGCCACGACCACATAGTTGAGATATGCCTTCACAAGGTTAACCCTGACCACAGCTGCGAAACGGTGGTCGAGCGGGTGCGACCCACCGACGGCAACGGCAAAACAATACATATTCCCGAAGAATGCACGGCAATTCACGGAATACACGACAGCGATGTAGCCGACAAGCCTTCGTTCAAGGATTTGGCACCGCGACTGCTGGAGTTCATCGGAGATGCCGACCTTGCAGGCTACAACAGCAACAAGTTCGATGTGCCGATGCTCGTAGAGGAATTTCTGAGGGCTGGCATCGACTTCGACGTAAAGCGACGCCGACTTGTCGATGTGCAGAACATTTTCCATAAAATGGAGCAGCGCACCCTAAAGGCAGCGTACACTTTCTATTGCGGTAAGAACCTGGACAACGCCCATTCGGCTGATGCCGACACACTTGCGACTTACGAAGTGCTCAAGGCTCAGCTTGATCGATACAAAGATGCGGAGTATGTTGACCGCGACGGCATGGTGACGCAACCGGTAGTCAACAACATAGAGGCCCTCAGCCGATTCACTACTGCGGCACAATGGGCCGACTTGGCGGGACACATCGGCATCGACAAATATGGGCGCGAGGTGTTCAACTTTGGAAAGTACAAGGGCGAACCGGTGACAACAGTGTTCAAGAAAGAACCATCATACTACGACTGGATGATGAAAGCAGACTTTCCTCTGTACACAAAAAAAATCATCACCGAAATACGCGACGGGATGAAGAAGGAGAAGATTGACCAACTCAAGATGCAGTGGGGCGCAAAATGAGGCACCCGGTCATAATTCACCGATAGTCATAACCAAGAATTTCAATCCTGCGCTCACGTGCGGCATCGACGCTATAAACGCTATGGAGCTGATCTTTGGCGCTTGAGCTCACATCCTTTGGCGCTGTGGAACTTCCGAAGGGGGTGCGCCTTATTTCAAGAGAGCCACTTCCGGGTTGCTCCATCACCCTCCGTATCATGCCTCCACCATATTCTTTCAACTGGTTGACAATGGTTGAAATCCTGCGTTTCGAGAGGTTGACATTGTAGGCAGAGTTGTGCAGGGGGCTTGCATACCCGCCCACGGTCAACACCACATGACGGCCATTGAGTATGTCCTGGGCGAGCAGATGGATGAAATGTTCAAATTTTTCGCTGTTGTACTGTACCTCGCCGAAGAAACTCTCCAGCATAGCCAACGACATGCTGCGCTCGGTGCTGTCGGCTATCTCCTCTTGACGGTCGCGGTAGGTCTGACGCATGAACATATAGGAGTTGTAGGTCTGGAAGTAGGTGAGCGAGGTGACGGTGTCCTGACAACGCGGATTGGGTTCGTCGTTATGGAAAAAGAGCCTGATGGGGAGCAAACGACGAGCCTGCTTGCAAGGGCAAGTGTCTTCAGCAGGCTGGATGCTGGCCACCGAAGGAGCGCTTTTTACCGGAGTGGTGTCAATAACCACATAATCCCACCTGTAGATGTCGTGGCAACACGAGGTGTCGTGAATAAAATAGGAATCGCTACGGTTAGAGGTGAAGTATCCCGAGCTATGCGGCGTATCGAGTGGCTTGTAGTCGGGGCTCTGACAGTTTACGGTGAAGTACAGGTCGTCTTCCACTGAATTAATGGGTTCGGGCATACGTGACGGCGTGCGCCAGCTGTTGCGTGAACCGCGAGAGGAATAGATATCGTGCTTGCCGCTGCCGCCGGGGCGGTCGCTTGAGAAATAGATGACACCATCGGTTTGGTCATAAAAAGGCGTAATCTCATCATACTTCGAGTTGACCGGTGTTCCCAGGTTAGTCGGCATTCCAATATCTTTGCCACTTACCGTCACATACCAGATGTCCATGCCGCCCATGCCGCCAGGTCTATCGGATACAAAATACAGTATCGACACGCTGTCGGAGAGATATCCAACGGTCGGGTGAGTTGAATTATAACCCCTCACATTGACATTGCCCCCCATACGCTGAGGTTTGGACCACTTGCCTCCCTTCGACTTTATGAAATATATCTCATTTTGGTATGCATCGCCGTTGTCCATCCTGCAACGGGTGAAATAGACAATGCCGTTCCGCAAGTCAAACGCCACATTGCCAGTGTGACGGCTGGGGTGGTTTATTCCGAAGGTTTCAGTTTCGCCATTCGAGAGTTTGCCATTCTCCGAAACATGCGACTTGAACAGCCTCATTATCGTGATGCCGAAGTCGATATAGCCACCACTTTCGCTGACTTCCTGCAAACTCGAGTAATATAAGGTATCGTCGATGCGGATCGGACCCGATTCACTGCCAGGTGTGTTCACTTTGCGCCCCTCGTGAGTCACCTCATAGCGAGCAACCTGAGCACCGACCGAAGTCAGCAGGCAGCAGAAAACTATTATGGTCAATATTCTTTTATACATTTTCAATCAATCATTCATTCAACCCATTACACCTTAAACCCCTTTAAACCTTTTAAACCCACTCAAACCTTTTAAACCCTTTAAACTCTAAAACCCCTTAAACTCTCAAACCTTTTAAACCCTTTAAACCTTTTAAACCCCTTAAACCCTCAAACCTCCTATATTATCGGACATGGCAGCGCACGGCGCTTGTTCTTCTTTCGGTTGAGATGATATATAAGCCCACCCTCGAAGGCTCCAACCGATCGCGAGGCCGGTGTCAGTTTCGAGATATTGGCGTCATAAAGGAAGAAAAAGGTAAGAGCGTTGTAGTGTACACCGATGTCAAACACCAGAGCGTCGGCCCACCGATAGGCAACGCCGAACTGCAAAGCAAGGTTGCGACTATAGCTCTCGTCTATATAGTACTTGACATCTGTGCCGAACAATATCTCTGTGTTCTTTTTTTGAATCTGGACCATCGCCAGAGGCATGAGCGACCACTGTTGCATGAAACGCCACTCGCCGCGTATGTACGCATTGAAACGAGGTTCCAGACGTGTGGCGCCTTCCTCGAAATATGTAAGCTTGGGACGGTTGACGTTGTATGCCGCTACACCTATCTTGAGCGAAAAATCCTGCGACGGCTGGCTATAGAACGCCGCACCAGCACCAACAGTCGGATAATTCACACGCTCACGTTCAAACTGCTCAGTGGGGTCTTCCATCAAGGCATCGGTCGGGTCGAAACCGGCTCGGTTGAACCCAGCCATCACGGCAAGCGAGAAGATGTTGTCGCTACGGGAATTGAGCGCCTTATAAAACGAGACAATCAAATCACCCGAAAGGGTGCCGTAGGCGAGACTGCCGGCCTTGTCGGCATAGATGTAACCGCCAAGCGATATACCATAGCGGTGATACTTGTTCTGATACACCGGCACCTCCACCGTGGCGGCAAGGGTCTGAAACGGATTATGTACCGATGCCCACTGGTTGCGGTATATAATGCCAAAGCGCCCCTGCCCGTCGAAGAAGCCCGAATAGGCTGGATTTGTCAACACCTGTATATAGTCGGCCTGCGAAAAATGTATGTCCTGGGCATGCACAACCGACAACATACAACCTACAGCTGTCAGCAGCCGACAGACAAAGACTACTATGTTACGTGAAGGTTTGATATGACAGATGAGGTTTATTGGTTAACTACCGCCTGCCCAATGAGACTACCTGGCATACGGTGGCAGCGATATGTCTGCAAAATCGCCACGTAGATACTTGAAGTGAGCCGCAATGCCAACCATAGCGGCATTGTCAGTGCAGAATTTCTTCTGAGGCACAAACGTTGTCCATCCGTGTTTGGCGCCAGCCTCCTTCACACGCTGCCTGAGCAACGAATTGGCCGACACTCCGCCCGCTATGGCCACCTGCCTGACACGGTGTTTCAACACGGCCTTCTCCAGTTTTTTCATCAGAAAACCCACTATGGTTTCCTGTATCGAAGCGCACAAATCCTCCTTATGCCTGGCGATAAACTCGGGGTCCTCCTTCAACCTGTCGCGCAAAAAATAGAGAAACGATGTCTTTATGCCGCTGAAACTGTAGTCAAAACCGGGGATGTGCGGTGTCGCAAACTCATAGGCATCGGCATTGCCGTTCTGTGCCAGACTGTCGATTATCGGGCCTCCCGGATAGCCGAGATCCATTATCTTCGCTGCCTTGTCTATCGCCTCGCCTGCAGCGTCGTCAATCGTCTGGCCGATAATCTCATAGTCAAAATAGTCGCGGAAAAGCATTATCTGCGTGTGCCCGCCCGACACCAGCAGGCAGATGAATGGGAAGCGAGGCGTAACTGATTCTTCAGACTCCTTGATGAAATGCGAAAGCACGTGGGCCTGGAGGTGGTTCACCTCAATGATTGGCACATTGAGCGCCTGCGAAAGCCCCTTTGCAAAAGACACCCCCACCAACAACGACCCCAACAAACCGGGACCGCGGGTGAAAGCGACAGCGTCTATATCACTGAGTGATACACCAGCTTGACGCACCGCCTCGTCAACCACCGGCACGATGTTCTGCTGGTGAGCACGCGAAGCCAGCTCCGGCACCACACCGCCATAGCGGCGATGCACCTCCTGCGAGGCAATGGCGTTCGACAGCAGAAACTGGTCGCGAAGCACTGCAGCCGAAGTGTCGTCACACGACGATTCTATAGCGAGAATTATACTCATAGCGACTGCAAAGATACGAAAAAAGCAGCACATTGCACCTCTTCTCTGTGCAACCTGCACCTCTGTGTAGGCTCCACAACCATCAGCCCCCCCTCGCCCGCCGTCCTGAATCGCCCCCCCCACCTGCCTTCCACCTTCTTAGTACCTTCCTAGTATCTTCTTAGCACCTCGCCTCATCCTTCCTTGCATATACAAAACACCTACAACAGTCCTACAAAACACCTCCAGCAGTCCTACAAACCACTTACAACTGCTTATTCTACAAATAATCAAGTCCGTCACAGCGTCACTACACACCGTAACGGACTTGCCCGATTCATCTTTCTGACCTCTGCGACGCCTCTCTGCCTTGCTCCACATCAGCACTCTCCTCCATCACTTCGCAGCATTGAACCACTCCTTGTGCTTCACCCACACGAAACCCTCCGACCGCGTAATCACCGCCACATCCACAGGGCCTCCCACGCTCTCCTCCGTCGAAGAGATATGGCGCTGCAGGTTCGTCACCGAGATAAGGCTCTCCGCCATGTTCGTCATCTCCTCTATGCTGAACGAGTCCACCGCATCCACAATGCCTTCAACATATTTGTCATGGATGAACTCATTTACCGATTTGTCGAAATTGTCCGCCACCTCCGTAAGGTCGATGTCGTCCACAGTTTCCAGCATCTTTTCTGTTGCGCCAGCCTCCTTCATGGCGTCCATCATCTTTTGTTTTGTCTCCAGTATTGCGGAGATCTTACAGTTATCGACATGCCTGTACATCTGGTTCGACATGCCCTTCATCAGCGACATCATCACATCCGTCTGTGCGAAGGGGCAGATGCTTGCGCTGTTGTTGTTTGTGATGGTCTCGGCGCCTTCTTCGTCGATATAGTAGCGCAGCCGGCGGTCTATTACACCTGATATCCTCATCGACAGGAGTGACGGATAAATGTCGTCGCTGCCATAACCCATAAACACCAACTCGGTGTCGATAGGAAAGTAGCGGCCGCACAGTTTAGCGTAGAATCCACGTTCCCACAAGTCGCGCATGTTAGTCGGCAATCCATCCTCCTCGCATATCTGCATCAGTCTATCGAACGCTTCAGATGTGAATTTACGCATACTTTCAATCGAGTAGTTCTTGAATTCCGGATTGGGCTCGTCGTCCTTGCTGTTCTCTATAAACTCCTCGATTGTCTCTTTCAGTATTTCAAACGCCCGTTGTTCATCCTCATCCGGCTCACCGTTCTTGGTGCGTTCATTCATCTCGTCTCGGTATTGATCTATCGCCTCGTCTTTCACAGTGTCGTAAAACTCCCTAAGTTCGCTTATGAAATAACTCTCTCGCGAATCCTCGTCGCTGAAATAATTCTCCGAGCGTAGAAAATCCAGGAAACCGTCCACATAGCCCCTCAAGGTCTTGTATTCCTTGCCGCCCTTGCGGTCGCGGTACAGTTTGAAGATCACGTCCCACGGAGTACCCATAAACTCCATCGAACTGTCGATCATCACCCCCACAGGATGTTCATTCGAGAGGCTGAAAATCTTGGTGGCCGAGTTGTAAATTTTTGTCCTGCCGTTGGTGGTAACGGTCACGGCGCTGTCGGCAGCCATCACCGCAGCCCGCTTGTTTAAAATGCCTACTAAAGCTGTCATAGTTGAAATATTTTAGTGTCTGATGAAAAAAATGTTTGTTTTGCGTCGACAAAAATACACCAAAAACCAACACCTCCGCGCAAAATAGAAGAAAATAGAAGAAATCTTCATGATTATTAATTTTTCAAATTTCCTTCTTGCCAAAGCAGAGCAAAGGCCGCAAACAAAAGTTTGCGGCCTTTGCCGATGTCGTTTTTGCGAAGGATACTACTTGTTGGACGACTGCTCGTCCATCGATTTCCAGATTCTTTTATAGACGGGTTTAAGCGAAAGGATTGGCCTTGTGTGGTACGAGCCGCATTGAGGACATTCCACGGGGGTCGAATATGTAGTAGCCATCCACTCAATGTCAAGATCCCGGAAGATCTTCTTGCACTTGTCGCAAATAAAAAAACATTTACCTCTTACCATTGATGTGTGTTATTTGTGGTTTACGGCTGCAAAAATACAACGAAATACTTACCAATCTCCGAATATAGAAGAAAATAGAAGTTTAGAGCATTTCAAGCACTAACGCAATCAAGCACTCACACATTCTCCCTGTTCTAAGCCTATTTATCCTCACGCAGGCGGATGTCGTTCTGGCGAAGTTTTATCTCTGGCGGTTTGATGTGCAGTTCCTCGTCGCTGCAGAGGCGATATACCTGATTGGAGATCCAATCCGATAGGTTCGACACGTTGCGTTTGTTGCTACCAATGTTCAGCAGGTTGATGGGAATCTGGTTACCCGACTCCACCACCACCTTGCTCGACTGCGTGCTGGTCGCCACCACCCGCACCTTGATTTTCTCACCCAGCGCCAGCAGCGACATGCCGTGACGCGCGGTGATGACAAAAGTACTGTCGTCGCATTTCACACGGTGAAAAGCCCCGCAAGTCTCAAAGGCATGCTTCACCGCCGTATAAGTCCGCCGCGCATTCTGCGGAAATTCCAAATCTCTATGTTTCATAATTTAGGCATGAATTTGACTACTGCGTTCTCCTCGTTGAACGAGATGTCTTGCAGAGTTATCTGTTCCATCGTATGCGCAATCTTCTTGTTCTTGTCAAGGTGCAAAATGATACGATTGTCAAGAAGTTCAATCATATTAAGACTTTCGAAAGAAAGGTTCTTAACAATATCCAACAATTTGTTGATAGCTCCGCTGTCAACGTTGAGATAGATGTCCGAACCATCAATACGTTCGACCGACACATCAATATCCTTGGTGAGTGGTATTCGGATTTTTCTCTTAAGCTGTACTGTGTGTTGATCTTTGTAAACTAAAGACCACGGCAAAATAATCAACTTCTTGTCGATTATCTCATTGATTTCGGAAAAAGGTAAATTAAGATTCATAAGGGAATTTTAGTAGTGGTATTGTTATGAAATGAGAAAGACTGATGGCTTTAATCTGATGCAATAGTATCACTGTCATTTTCTTGTTTGTCTATGCATTCCCAAATTTTTTCGTAAACACCCTTACTTGAAAACCGAGGTCTTGTGTGCATGCTGCCGCAGTGTGGACACTTCACAGGTGCGCTGAATATCATTGCATTACACTCTATGTCTAACCCAATAAATTTTTCTCCGCAGTTATCACATTTAAAGGTACATGTTCCTCGTAACATAGGATTTTTTTTGTTGTTATTTGTTAATTGTTCAAAGTGTATTTTCTTCTTTTGTTGACAGGTTTCCTGTTTGTTGTGCAGGACTTGAATTGTCATTGCTCTCTTCTTGTTCTTTTGACTGTGCTTCCTTCAACTCTTTTTCTTCTTTTATTTCTGACAATTTTCTCAAAATTTTTTCCTTTTGAATTCGAGTTTCCTCGTCTTTAAGTTTTTTCTTTTGTTCCTTTTTATGCTCGAACGCTTCTATGAAATCATTTCCGTTAAACAAGAAATCGTTATGGTTATCGTCAACTTTAGATAAGAGTAGCTCCAATATGGCTGATTTGATTTCTCTTCCGGAAAATCCGTCCAAAATATCGGAGCATTGGTTTAGTAAAGTTTCATCTAAGGGTGATGCTAGAGGTAATTTAGATGGTATCATCTTTTTGATTATGGCTATTCTTGCTTCGTGATTTGGCAATTCAAACTTGATATGTTTTAGAATTCTTGACTCGAAAGCCTTATCAAAGTTCGAAACCAAGTTCGTTGCAAATATGACGACACCACTATGTTCTTCCAGTAAAATTAGCATTTGGCTTCTGAGCGAATTGAGTGCCTGCTCCGAACCTTGTGTCACATTTTGTATTCTTTTTCCTAAAAAAGAATCGGCTTCGTCAAAGAAAAGTACAGAATCTGTTTGTTTTGCAGTATCGAAGGCTTTCTGTAAATTTTTAGGTGCTTCGCCGACATATTTCGACTCAATTTCAGCATAGTTCAAAGAAAGAAGCATTTTACCCAATTTGCCTGCTATGGCATGGGCGCACATGGTTTTGCCAGTACCTGGGTCTCCATAGAAATTTATCACGCTACGCGGTATTGGGTCGCACTCCTCGAATCCCCAATCTTCATATACCACTTTTTTATATTGTATTACTTTCAAAGCATCGTATATTTCCTTTCTGGTTTCGTCTGGGAGTATTACTTGTTCAAAATTATATCTTGGATGCTGAGGCAAGAATTGTATCGAATCCTCCTTTTTATCCTTTTTTTTCTCTGTAATTCTATATGTGCATTTTACTTCCAATGAATACTTTTTCAGTATTGGAGTCAACGCTTGTTCTGATGTTAGGTATTTTTGTATTTTGTTTTTTATCTCCAAACTTCCCGGTATCGAGAATCCATCATTGCCTGTAATAACGATTGAATTTTCGGTTTTGGCAAACAGTTCAAATTGTAGAATAACCGATAAATCCGGGCTGTTTTCAATTAATAATTTTTTGATAAAAGACTCTAAGTCTTTTTCAACATTCTGCAACAGCACCATATCGGTACTGTCAACAATAAGGTCATTATTGATTTTAATCATATAAATAAATTATTTGATGCTCATAAAGAGATTGATCAACACCTTTTTCAGATGTTATTTCCAATTCGCCAAGTTTGTCATCATTATGGTCAAAAATACCAACATTAACAGCATGTTTACTCTTCTCCAGAATTTCAGCGCGAAAAGCCTCTTTGAATTTTCTTTGAGCTTCTTTTTTGATAGCTCGTTTGTCAATAAAATAGCTTACCGTCAGCGTAATCGCTGCGGCAGCTGCGCCACCTAACAAGGCGCCTCCTAATATTTGTAATATAACGTCTAACATTATTTTGTTTTTTACATTACAAAGGGGGAGGGTGTAATGTTCTCCCCCTTTAATGATCAATTAAGCACAATTACATCTTCTTTGCCAATCATTGTTGCGAAAACAGGATCCCATTTTTGTGCGACAATAATTTTTAATGACGATATCTCATCTAACGACTCATTATACACACCCAACGCAACATTGTATTCGCCATCTGGGATATTGCAAATTGTAGAAAACTTATTCGTTCTGGCAACAAATGGAATGTCACTCCCTTTGGTTAGTTGTAACGACTTAAAATAAGCAACCACCTCGTCCTTTTTTAGAACTTCGCAGGACTCTGTCGTAAATGTTGGTGCTTGTTTCTTTACAACTTCGGTTAATGCGTCAATAAGGGATTTCCCTGATCCTTGTTTTCTCTTGTACGCGTAGTACCCCAAACCAGTGATCGCTATGCCAATAATTATCCATGTTATAACTTTCATAATATTTAATATTAACTTAATACAACAAGTTCTTGATTTCCCATAACATTGCGAGTTTCCTCGTCTATCGCATCTGCTGCGATATATCGGACTTCCGTTATTTCGTCGGTTTGTTCATCGTATACACCTTCGAATATGCCGATGTTTTTTACGGGAGCTTTTTTTAGCATTTCTCGAAACTCGTTCTTTTTTGTTAAAAACGGTATATGCCGCCCTTTTATAAGTGAAAGGTTTTTAAACCATTTCTTAATCTGTTCGGCAAAGTTGACAATCTTTGCAATTATACTTTTGATTATGCCTTTTACTTTTTCGAAAAAAGCTTTAAATGCATTTATAATGCTTTCAAAAAAATCTGATATTGCCATTTTATTTTTAGTTTAGTATAATTAAATTAGTTTAGTATTATTAAATCGGATTCCTTAAACATCTCATTAACATCTTGGGCAAGACTCTTTGCTTTGATTATCACATAGCAGTTGTTTTCTTCGGATAGAAGCTCTCTGCCTTTGCAATATGACAGATAAATGCAAATATCAGAGTCTTTAACTTGGCGATATGCTGCCACACCGTCGCTGCCGGCAACTATGTTCTTCTTGGCTATGCTTATCAAGTCTGCCATCGTAAGTTCTTCTACATTTTCAGACTTGATGTTTTTTGCATTGAAAAGACGTTTCACCAGATCAATCCATTGAGGTAAGAGCTCGTCCTTGACCTTGATTGACAGCTCTATTAATTTCTTTTTTACCTCTTGGACACCCTTTTCGATAACGGGGCCCAGTTTTTCTTTGAGTTCTTGGAGCATTTCTAAAATGCCTCCAGTTTCCATGTTGATAGGGTTAATCATAATAATAAGAATTTAGTTAATAAAAAATTTATTTGTTTTTTATCCGATTCTTTGAACATCAAGATAGACCATGTTTAGAGCTTCTGCTTTACGGATATCTATTCCGTAGATCCGCATGAAAGCGTCGGCTACTGGTTGGCCGCCGTTGGTGGTTACGGGATTTGTGATGCTGTTGGTCACGACATCAACGGACATGCCACGTTCAATGCGGATGCCGGCGTTGAGTTTGTTCTGTTTGACTGTTACTCGATAAAGCATGGTTTTTGGATTTTGTTATTTTTCTATTGCGTTTTGTTTTTTACTGTGTTAATGTGTTCGTTTTTCGATGATATGAGCATAAATAAAGAAGCATGGGGCGATGTCGGTGGATTCCCGTGTGGAGGTTTTGCCTGACCTTTCAGAATGAAATCCTTTCGACCTTGTCCCATGCTGTGAGTATGCTTTGCCCGTTACGGACGTCAACATATTTCTACAGCAAAAGGCATAAGTATCACGGACTATTCTGAAGTTGAATTTTGGCAAATTTCCACGACGAATCCGTTCAAATGCGCTTTGCGGCGGCTGACATTACTCTCGTCAACCGAGTGCAAATATACACATTTTTTTTATACTTATGCCTATTGGGTTTCATTGCATTTCTGCGTCGCAGGATTTTTAGGTTTCCGAGATGCAAAAGTACAATGATATAGTCGTTGTTTTCGGGAAAGTGGATAAAGATGGAAAAATATGATGAGTGGTCCTGTTGGTTTTGTGTCAGTGGCTCGGCCGAAGATTTGAACAACAAAGAAAGTGGAGCCAATCCATTTAACCCTATCCTCACTAGTCGGGCTTGGACTCCCTTTGGGTGTAACAACAGATAAGGTATTGGATTACTCCACATTTGTACACAGGGCATTTATGCTGTGTACACAATGAGAGCGTACAATTTTCCTTATTCTGGTTGTTGTAGCGAGTGTCCAAGTTCACTAGTGACAGAACAAAGCGAAAATGCGCTTTCTCGGCAAACCTTTATCTCGCGGTTTGCGCTGCAAAGGTACGAAAAATGTTTGATTAAGAGGTTGTGTTAATCTTAGGTTGTCTGAGTGTGAGTGTGTTTTAACTTTGCTGCCAACAATCTACTGCCCACTAACCACAGACAAAACCATCAACATTGTCATTTTATGATTATCATTTTATGACAAAATGTGTATATTTGCATTGAAAATAAAAGTCACTGTTATGATAAATCCCTTTGTCACAAATGGTTATGCCGGTTCAGATTATTTCTGCGACCGTGTTCAAGAAACAAAAGATATAATTAAATGGCTGCAAAATGGCAACAATATTGCTCTGATTTCTCCTCGCCGCTATGGTAAGACTGACCTTATTCGCCATTGTTTTAACCAAGACGAAGTGAAAAAAAGGTATCATACTTTTATCATTGATATTTATTCGACAAAATCGTTGTCGGATATGGTAAACAAGATGGGGCGTGCCATTCTTGATTCATTAAAACCCAAGGGCAAGCGTTATTGGGAGCATTTTTTGAATGTTGTAAAGTCGTTGAAGGCTGGAATAACATACGATGCGTTTGGTCAGCCGTCTTGGAATGTATCGGTGGGGGATATAGCGAATCCAAGTAACACTTTGGACGAGATTTTCAAATATCTGCAACAGGCCGACAAGCCGTGTCTTGTGGCAATAGACGAGTTTCAGCAGATCCTGAAATACTCTGATTCAAATGTTGAGGCAGACTTGCGCACCTATGTGCAGTATTGCAGCAACGCCAACTTTGTCTTTATGGGCTCACAGCGGCATTTGATGGGGGCAATGTTCGTTTCGCCGAACCGTCCGTTTTATCAGAGCGTCACGCTGATGAACCTCAAATCCATAGCGTTGGACAAATATTGGGAGTTTTGTAAAAGGCATTTCGAACTATCTGGCAAAACGATTGACAAAGAGGTTGTGGCGGAGGTGTATGCAATGTTCGACGGCATTACATTCTATTTGCAAAAGGTGATGAATGTGCTTTTTATGCGGACAGCCGACAATGGGCACTGCAGCATCGGAGAAGTGCAGCCGGCGATTGATTATATCATTGACTTTTCAAGTCCGACATACGAGGATTTGATGTATCAACTTCCTGAAAAACAATGTCACGTACTGAAGGCAATATGTGCGATGGGGAGGGTTTCTCAAATCACATCGGGCAAATTTGCTAAACAATATGGCCTTACGTCGCCAAGTGCGGTTAAATCGGCGGTAAACGCCTTGCTGGACAAGGACTTGGTGACACAAGAAAATGGGTGCTATCAGGTCTATGACAAGTTCCTTGAGATTTGGATGAAGAGACTGTGACCTCCAACCACTGACTGCTGACCATTCAAATCTTTTTGAGGGGTGGGTAGAGTTGGTTGACAAATGTTTTCAATTCGAAGGAGGCTCCTTTGGCGTAGCTGGCGGTGCTGCGGGCGGGCCAGTCGGGACCTGTGAAAAAGCGGCGCATCTTGTGGTAGTCGGCGCGGTCGGTGAGGGTGCGGATAAGATAGATGAGGTCGTAGGGTCGGTTGTTGGGTGCTCGCCACTCGATGGTGCCGACGGCGGATGGTCGTTGTCGGGCGGAGAATCGGTAGGCGAAGAGTTGTCGGTCGCTGGGGTTGATATAGCCTTTGTCGGCAATGTGGTTGACGAGTGTGGCGAACTTATCGGCACCTGCTTTGATGACTTCAATCCGTAAGGAGAAACTCTCTTCTATGGCGGCCCGATGGGTGGGGAGGGCGAAATAATCGTCGGGAAGCGATAACGGTTGGACATTCAGTGATGTGTCATATTCGCGTCGAAGGTCGTCGTAGATGGTGCCGGCTATCGGTCTATGGGTAATCTCCTCAATTTGGTTGCGCTCTTCGGGAAGCAGCTGGGTGGGGTCGTCCCAATATATGCCGAGTAGATGTCGAAGGTAGGTTCGGTCAAACTGTTCGGTTTTGTCGAGATAGTTGCTGAATTGCTCAGGGTTCTCCCGGTCTTGCCATGCTGTAGCGGCTTCGTTCATTTCGTTGACGGCTGCGAAGGCTGCTTGCTGTGTTTCGTCGAGCATGGATGTGTCGCTGACGACGAAGGTTTTGTGAAGTTCACGCCAGTCGTCGAAGTCGAGCTCTCGTGGCGCGGTAACTCTCTCCCAGAGGTGGTTGCATAGGTTGCTGACTTTGGTGAGAGGGCAGTTGTTGTCGCTGAGTAGTGAGCAGAATCGTTGGCGGTCGGCAGCGAGGAATGCATCAACGATTTGGTCGAGCAGCGAATTTCCACAATCGATGGTGCGGAGGAAAGCCTCGGCGGTATCGGGAAGGATTGTGGCAAGTCGGAGGTATAGGTGTTCGGTTGTAAGTGCTGGCCCAACATCCTGGTTCATGAAGTGCTCGATATTCTCTCGCAGCAGACGGTTGTTGACTATAAAGGCAAATGTGTCGTGGAGTGGAACAACAACTTGCATTCCAAACCAAAATGGCTGGTTGTCGATTGATGGCAGTTGTGCACCTGGTAAAATAAAGTTTTTCCCATCACGTGGTTCCCCAGCTTCTTGCAGGGCGGCTTTATAGCGTTTTTGATATGCAACTTTGGCTTTGAAGTCCATGAGCGAATTGAAGGTTGAATGTTTAGAATTGAAGGCTTGTTTGACTCAAAGCCATATCAAAGCCATGGTAAAGCCATATCAAAGGTAAGCATCTGCGCGCAGTCAGGGTCGTCGCGATCGTCGTCAAAGCCCGGATACAGCTGCTGCAAATGCTCTGGCGTTCCCGCATGGTTAAAACCCTCATAGTATAGCTTCAGTCGTTGGGCTTCTGTTTTCTGGTCCATGTGATTGGCTTTATAAAAGTGGCGGACAGGTTACCCGTCCGCCACCAACTACTTGTCTCTGACTACCGTCTGCCTTCTGCTACTTGAACGCGTTCTCGCTCAAGCCCTTGCCTTTGATGCTCAGGTCGTTCATGTATGACGGGGTCTCTTTGCCGAGATACTTATCGACATATAGTTTGGCGAGATACTGTCCCAGCATGAAGCCGTGACCGCGCAAACCGACGAGCAGTCCTACTTCAGGATCGACGATGTAGCGCGGCTCGGTGTACCAACCTGCCCACACAGCGTGGAAGCCTACCTCGCGCAGGTTGGGTATCCACTCGGCGAACACCTCGGAGACTATCTCCAGGAATTCCTTGCTGTTGTATTTCAGGTTCTGGCGTGCCTCGAAACTGTCGCAGTCGGGCGAAGCGCAACCGATAATCTGACCTGTATGTGCAAACTGCTGTCCATAGACGGCGCTGAAACCCTTATAGTGACGGCGGTCGATAATCATGTCGAGTGCGTCGCCGTTCACTCCCATCATAGGCAGACGGCGGGTGATGAAGGCCTGGTGTTTCACGGGATAGAGTCCAGTGTCGATGCCGAGCATGTCGGTGAACCTTTCTGCACCCCAACCCATAGCGTTGACGAAGTGGGCGGCGGTAAACTCGATATAGTCGCCGTTATGTGTGCGTACGAGTGCCTTGTATTTCTCGCCACAGCGCTCCACATGCAGCAACTCGCAATCTTCGAACACACGTCCGCCGAGGTTCGTACCGATGCCGCGGATATAGTCGATGACTCTGCCGGGTGTAGCCTGCCAGCAGTCGCGCGTCATAAGAGCATGGCTGTAGGTGGTGCGCTCGGTGTCCCACAGCGGCGAAATCTCTTTCTTGAAGTCTTTGCGCTCAACCATGTAGGCATCGCTCCAGGCACGTGACGCATCAAGCGACTTGTAAGTCGCCTCGTCGTGCACAAGGTTCACATAGCGTGTGGGCTTGTAGTTGATGTTGTGCACCTGCTGGATGGACTTGAATATCTCGTGGTTGTGGGTGGCAATGTCGGCAATGTCGGGATTGGAGAATGCCGGACGGCCGCCGCCGATGTTACGCCAGGAGGCTCCGCGACTGTAGTTCACCAGCACGGGTTTCTTGCCAGCTTCGGCGAAATAGCGGAAAAGGCCGCTACCAGCAATACCACCGCCAGCGATGAACACCTCTACCTCTTCGCGCTTCACGTCGTTGGCTTTCGGGAACACATACACCTCCTTGGCTTTCTCGTTATAGACGTCGCCAAGGGTCACCTGGCTTGCCAACGGGGCACGCGGTGTGGCGTCGCCAACCACTTCGATGCCGTGGGCACGCAGTATCTGACGGGCACGCGGTATGCAACGCTTTCCGCGGCAGGGACCCATACCAAGACGGGTGATATGCTTGATCTCATCGACCGAGATATACTTGCGGTCGCCAATGGCAGCCAGAAGTTCTTCAATAGAGACGTCCTCGCAATGGCAGACGTAGGTCTCACCTTCGACTGGCTGAACCGGCTTCATCTGCAGCGGTTCCGGATAACGCTCCTTCAGGATGAATCCCTTCACTTCGGTCATCGCCTCGCCGACGATGTCGTTGGTCTTCACTCGGGCGATATTGGTCTTGTTGTCTTTCTTCTGTATCTTCTCTATCACGCCCTCGCCGAGTTTCTTGCCGTTGTTATCGACCAGATAGACCTCTGCACCTTCGTTGGCCTCGTATTCGAACGGCAGGAAGCATACCTGCTTCAACAGGTCGTAGCCGAAGATAGCCAATCCCGGACACTTGGCGACACACTGCATACATCCGATGCACTTATCGTAGTTGACCGTGGGAGTCGATGATGTGGTGGGTTTGGTGATGGCACCCTGCGGACAAGAGAACGAGCAGGGGTTGCAAGCGAAGCCGTACAGACAGTCGGTCTGCACAAACGGCTTTGCCATCATGCGTTCCTTTGTGGGCAGGTTGGGTTTCTCCAGTATGCGTACCGGACGCTGCTGAGAGTCGATATACTGGCGCGACACCTCGAGGTATTCCTCGTAGTTGATGCGCATGCCGAGGTTCTGAGCCACCTCGTAGGCAGCCTGCTTGCCACGCAGTACGGCGCTGGTGCCTTCGCCTATACGTACTGCATCGCCCACACCGTAGGTGTTGAGGCCGAAGACCGACTTGCCTTTGGTCAGTATCTGGTCGTCGGGCACAAGACCTGTGCAGATGTTTATTATGTCGATGTCGTCTATCACCTGCTCGGTGCCGGGTATTGCCTTGAAGTTCTCACATTTGGCAATGACAGCACCTGTGACGCCCGTGCGGTCGGCATTAGGGATGGCGCGCACAAGCGTGTAGCCCGTCATGATAGGTATTCCGAGACGGCGCACACGGTTGGCCTGCACCGGGAATCCGCCCTCGTGAGGCATAGCCTCGATGATGGCTTTGATGGTGGCGCCTGCCTGCATGCCCTGATAAGAGGTCAGGTAGCCGATATTGCCGGCTCCGACGGTCAGCACTCGCTTGCCGAGCAGGGTGTGTTCCTGGTTCATCATCTTCTGGAAGACGGCGGCGGTATAAACACCCGGAACGTCGTCGTTCTCAAACGACGGCATGAAGGGCACCGCACCAGTGGCGACCACCAGATTTTGCGCATCAACGTAGCCGATTTCCTGTGTCTCGATATTCTTTATTGCTATACGTTTGCCTTCAAGCAAATCCCAAACGGTGTTGTTGAGCAGTATGCCGTCGTGGTTGTCGCCAGCGAGGGTCTTGGCGATGTCGAATCCTCGCATGCCGCCGAACTTCTTCTCTTTCTCGAAGAAGAAGAACTGGTGGGTCTGCATGTTGAACTGACCGCCTATCTTGCCGTTATTATCTATGACGAGATTGTCGATGCCCAGTTCGTTGAGTTTCTCGCGGCAGGCCAGACCTGCAGGGCCGGCACCTATGATGGCCACAGTGGTCTTGTATATCTTTACCTCGCGCTGCGGGTTCTCGCCGACGGCGGGCTGGTAGTCTTTCGAAAGCTCACATACCTCGTGCACATCGTCAACCTTGGTGATGCAGATACGGCGGATTTTGCCATCAACCAGCATCTCGCAGGCACCGCATTTGCCGATGCCGCATTCAAGGCTGCGGTTGCGTCCGGCCAAACTGTGGCTGTGCACCGGGAATCCGGCCTGATGGAGTGCAGCTGCGATGGTGTAGCCTTTGTGTCCTTTTACCTTCTGTCCGTTGTACAGAAATTCGACCACCTCGCTCTGCGGGATGTCGAGAATCGGGTGTTGTTCAATGGGATACATTGTGTGTGGTATTTTAGTTTTGTTGATTAATTCAGATTTATCGGAAAATTCAGAGTATTCCGAGCATTTCGAATTTCCTATTCTCAATTCTCTTTCAGATATTCGTCTATCGCCTGTGCCGCCGTTCTTCCGGCTCCCATAGCCAGAATCACCGTTGCGGCTCCGCTAACTGCGTCACCGCCGGCGAAGACTCCTTTGCGGCTTGTAGCGCCCTTCTCGTCTGCAATCAGGCCTCCCCAGCTTTCGGCTTCAAGTCCTTTGGTGGTTGACTTGATAAGCGGGTTGGGGCTTGTACCCAACGACATCACCACAGTGTCGGTCTCCAACAGGAACTCCGAGTCGGGTATGACGCTGAATTTGCGGCGTCCGCTCTCGTCTGGCTCGCCCATCTCCATGCGCACACATTTCATGCCAGACACATAGCCTCGCTCGTCGCCGACAATCTCGGTGGGGTTGGTTTGGAAGGCGAACACTATGCCTTCCTGCATGGCGTGGTGTATCTCCTCGCGGCGGGCGGGCATATCCTGCTCGCTGCGACGGTAAACCACCGTCACTTCGCTGCCTAGTCGGCGTGCGGTGCGTGCGGCGTCCATCGCCACGTTGCCACCTCCGATGACTGCCACCTTCTTTCCAAGAAAGATTGGCGTGGCGTACTCCTCGTCGTAGCCGTGCATCAGGTTGGCTCGGGTCAGCAGTTCGTTGGCGGAGATGACGCCTACCAGCGTCTCGCCGGGTATGTTCATGAATTTCGGCAATCCTGCACCGCTGGCGATATAGACGGCCGAATAGCCATGTTTCTCAAAAAGTTCGTCGATAGTGACGGTGCGGCCTATGATGACGTTGGTCTTTATCTCCACACCTAGACGACGCAGGTTCTCTATCTCGGGTTCCACTACCTTCTGTTTTGGCAGGCGGAACTCGGGGATGCCGTAAACCAGCACCCCGCCGGCATGATGCAACGCTTCGAAGATGGTCACCTTGTAGCCCATCTTCACCAGGTCGCCGGCGCAGGTAAGACCCGAAGGGCCGCTTCCGATGACGGCAACCCGCTTGCCATTGGTCGAACAAGTCGGACAAGTCGGACTAGTCGGACAAGTCCGACTCCCCCCCTGCTCTCTCTTCCAGTCAGCCACGAAGCGCTCCAACGCTCCTATCGCTATAGGCTCGCCTTTGCGGCCAAGTATGCAGGCTCCCTCGCATTGGGTCTCCTGCGGGCAGACACGGCCACAGACGGCAGGCAGGGCCGAATCGTTGGCGATGATGTCGGCCGCTTCGGCAAACTGCCGGTTGGCCACCGCCTGTATGAATTCCGGGATATGAATCCTCACCGGGCATTGTCCGACACACATTGGCTTCTTGCAGTTGAGGCAGCGTTTGGCTTCTGCCATTGCCTGTTCCTCTGTAAGAACCTTGGTCACCTCCTCGAAGTTATGTATGCGCTGCAGGGGATCCTGCTCGGCTGGGCGCTGACGCTTCGACGGACGTCCGTCCTCGTTCTCGGTCATTGCCGCATCCACAGCTGCCGCCAGATTGCACGAATGGTTCTTGTCGGCCGTCGCTATGGGGTACTTCTTGGCGTCGGGCTTGGCGAGACGTCGCATCGCCTCGTCGAAATCTACCTCATGACCGTCAAACTCGGGTCCGTCAACGCAGGTGAACTTCACCTTGCCGCCTACCGTCACACGACAGGCACCGCACATTCCCGTACCATCGACCATCATCGAGTTGAGGCTCACGATGGTCTTCAAGCCGTACTGCTTCGTCATGAGCGAGGTGAACTTCATCATGGGCAACGGGCCGATGGCGACGCACTCCGAGTACTTCTCCCCTGCTTCCATCAGCTGCTTTATCTTCTCGGTCACAAGCCCTTTCTCGCCATAGGTGCCGTCGTCGGTCATCAGATAGAGGTGGTCGCACACTTGACGCATCTCATCCTCGAAAAAGAGCAGTTCTTTATTGCGGGCACCGATGATGACGTCGCATGCGATTCCGTTCTCGTGACACCACTTCGCCTGCGGATAGATGGGAGCGGTGCCCACACCGCCGGCAACGAAAAGCACACGGGTGTGCTCGTTGTGGTCGGCTATCAGCTCGCTTGCCCGACCGAGGGGTCCCACAATGGTGAAGATAGTGTCGCCCTCGTTCATCAGCGAGAGCTGGCTGGTGGAGTCGCCGACAACTTGATAGACAATCGTCACGGCGTTGCGGCTGCGGTCGATGTCGCATATCGTCAGCGGCACGCGCTCGCCTTTGGCGTCGGGAATCACTATGACAAATTGACCTGGAAGCCCGGAAGTGGCAATCCACGGGGTCTCAATGTCCATCAAAAAGATATCGGAGGTAAGTTGCCGTTTGCGGAGAATTCGATACATTTGCGGTTGATTTGTTGAAAGTTGTTATTTTTGAAACAGCATAGGAAGCCACACCTTGCGTGGTTTACGCGATTGTCTCGCTCATCTTGGCGAAGTTCTCGTAGAAGTAGGGGATGGTTTCGATGCCGTTGAAGAACTGCTCGAGCGGGTAGTTCTCGTTGGGAGCGTGGATGTCGTCGCTGCCCAAACCGAAGCCCATCAGTATGCTCTTGATGCCAAGAATCTTCTCGAAGCCAGCGACAATGGGAATCGATCCGCCGCTGCGAGTCGGGATGGGACGCTTGCCATAGACGGTCTCCATCGCCTTCTCGGCTGCCTTGTAGGCGGCGAGGTCGAGCGGTGCCACGTATGCGGCGCCTCCGTGACATGGTGTCACCTTCACGGTCACATAGTCGGGGGCGGCTGCCTCAAAATAGTCTTTGAACATCTTGCTTATCTTCTCGTAGTCTTGGTTGGCCACCAGGCGCGTCGAAATCTTGGCAAACGCCTTGCTGGGCAGCACGGTCTTGGAGCCTTCGCCCGTATGGCCGCCCCAGATGCCGCACACGTCGAGACACGGACGTATGCCTGTGCGTTCCTTCGTCGAGTAGCCCTTCTCGCCGCGCACCTCCTTGATGTCAAGCTCTTTCTTGTATTTCTCCAAGTCGAAGGGTGCCTGTGCCATAAGGGCTCGCTCTTCGTCGCTTATGACGAGCACGTCGTCGTAGAAGCCCGGGATGGTGATATGGCCGTCTGCATCGTGCAGATCGGCGATCATCTTGCAGAGCACGTTGATGGGGTTGGCCACCGCGCCGCCGTAGATGCCGCTGTGCAGGTCGTGGTTGGCGCCGGTCACCTCAACCTCCCAGTAGCACAATCCGCGCAAGCCGCTGGTGATGCTCGGCACATCGCGTGCAATCATGCTCGTGTCGCACACCAGTATGGTGTCGGCCTTGAGTAGGGCCTTGTTCTTCTCGCAAAATCCATAGAGGCTGCCGCTGCCTATCTCTTCCTCGCCCTCGAGCATGAACTTCACGTTGCAGGGCAGCTGATTTGTCTTCACCATAAACTCGAAGGCCTTTGCCTGCATGAAGCTCTGACCTTTGTCGTCGTCGGCGCCGCGCGCCCAGATCTTGCCGTCTTTGACGACAGGCTCAAAGGGGTCGGTGCGCCACAGGTCGAGCGGTGCCACAGGCATCACATCGTAATGGCCATACACCAGCACCGTGGGTTTCGACGGGTCGATGGTCTTCTCGCCATAAACCACAGGGTTGCCGTCGGTGGGCATCACCTCGGCCTTGTCGGCGCCGGCCGCCAGCAGCAGCTCCTTCCATTTGTTGGCGCAGCGCACCATATCCTCCTTATGCTCGCTCTCGGCGGAGATGGAGGGAATGCGGATAAGTTCAAACAGTTCGTTCAGGAAGCGCTCCTTGTTGGCTTCGATGTAAGTTTTGATGTCTTTCATAGATAATAGTTTTTTAACACTATAAGCGAATGGTTAATTAACATTTGAAACTGCAAACTTACACAGAAAAAACAAAAAAAACAACACTTACCTTCATTTTTTTCGTGCCTACCAGTCATACATCAGCCACCAACCTCTGTTCTCAAATCATAGCCCTCAAACCACCAACCCAAACAAAAGCCCCCCCGACCTAACCATCCCAAACAGTCACTCCAAAGCAACCTCAAAACAACTTCAAAGCAACCAAAAAGCAACCAAAAAGCAAATTCAAAACAACCTCGAAGCAAACTCGGAGCAAACTCGGAGAAAACACGAAGAAACCTCGAAGCAACCACGGAGGTGCCTGGGAGGGGCCTGGGAGGAACCACAGAGGTGACACAGGCCAACCACAGAAGTGATACAGGGGTGAAAGGTATTTAATACGGAAGTGATGAGACATCAACGCTGAACGTCAACAAGTTGAAGACCGTCAAACAGCGTCACTCCAGCAGACAGAAAATCGCTTCCATCCACCAACAAACTGAACGTTATGTAATTGCACGATTCCATAATCCTCAATTCGATTCCACAAAGATAGGCATTTTTTTGCATACCCACAACCTAAAATCACATCTCTTTTCAAATGTTTTTAACAACGACGGTGGATTAAATTATTTCCAAGGTGGACGACGATGTGTTTTTTTATATTACTTTTGCACCTCGAAATACAACTAAGCACACTATGGAATTGGACGAGGAACTGGGATTGCAACCTGCGCACGACTACGGCGACGACAGCATCGTACACCTTGAAGACATGGAACATATCAGACTCCGTCCCGGTATGTACATCGGCAAACTTGGCGACGGCTCAAGCCACGACGACGGAATATATGTCCTCATCAAAGAGGTTATCGACAACGCCATCGACGAATTCTCGTCGGGTTTCGGAAAGAAAATTTCCGTCAAGATAAACTTCGGCGAAAAAAAGGTCTCCATTCGCGACTTCGGACGCGGCATCCCGCTGGGCAAAATGATTGAGGCGGTATCAAAACTGAACACCGGCGCCAAATACGACAGCAAGGTCTTCCAGAAATCCGTAGGCCTGAACGGCGTCGGCACCAAGGCCGTGAACGCCCTCAGCAGCTGGTTCAAGGTGCAAGCCGTTCGCGACGGCAAGACCCGCATCGCCGAATTCTGCGAAGGCAAGCTCACCTCCGACAGCGGCATCATCGACTGCAAAAACGAGGAAAACGGCACTCTGGTCGAATTCATCCCCGACGCAACACTCTTCGGCAACTACCATTTCATCAACGAATACGTCGAAAAGCGCATCTGGAACTACTGCTACCTGAACCGTGGCCTCACGATGTACTACAACGACAAGCGCTACTACTCGAAAAACGGCCTCCTCGACCTGCTCGAACACAACATGGACGCCGAACCGCTCTACCCCATCATACACATCAAAGACGACGACTTCGAGGCCGCCTTCACCCACGTCAACGGGCAAGGAAGCGACTATTACTACTCGTTCGTCAACGGTCAGCACACCACCGAGGGCGGCACTCACCAAAGCGCCTTCCGCGAAGGATACGCCAAAGTGGTCAAAGACTTCTACAAGAAAGACTGCGAGCCCGCCGACGTAAGGCAAGGACTCGTGTGCGCCCTGTGCCTCAGAATTCAGGAACCCGTGTTCGAAGCACAAACAAAAACCAAGCTCGGCTCCACCCACATGGAGCCGAACAAAAAAGACGGCACCAACGACAGCCCTCTGGTCAAGACCTACGTGCTCGACATCCTGAAGAAGCATCTCGACGACTACCTACACATCCACTCCGAAACCGCCGAAATACTGCTCCAGAAAATCAACCAGAACGAAAAGGAACGCAAAGAGATTGCAGGCATCAAGAAAATCGCACGCGAGGCACGCAAGGGCGCAAGCCTCAACAACTCGAAACTCAAAGACTGCCACGTCCACTACAACAGCAACCACCCGCGCCGTCTCGAATCCACAATATTCATCACCGAAGGACTCTCCGCTTCCGGCTCCATCACGCAGGCACGGGACGCCGACACACAGGCAGTATTCAGCCTCAAGGGAAAACCCAAGAACACCGTCTCCATCGGCAAAGAGTTCGTCTATAAGAACGAAGAGCTGAACCTGCTGCACAACGCCCTCGACATCGACGAAGGCATAGAAAACCTGCGCTACAACAACGTCGTGATAGCCACCGATGCCGATGTCGACGGCATGCACATACGCCTCCTGCTGCTCACCTTCTTCCTGCGCTTCTACCCCGAGCTCGTCAGACAAGGTCACGTCTATATCCTCCAGACACCGCTCTTCCGTGTGCGAAACAAACAAAAGACCATTTACTGCTATACCGACGAAGAACGCATAAACGCCATCAACTCACTCAAAGGCGCCGAAATAACGCGATTCAAAGGTCTCGGCGAGATCTCTCCGCCCGAGTTCAAGGGATTCATCAACCAGGACATGCGCCTCGACCCCGTGATTCTCCACAAGGACTTCGACACCAAAGGTGTGCTGCGCTTCTACATGGGCGAAAACACCCTCGAACGCCGCGATTTCATCATGGCAAACCTCAAGGTCGAGGACGACGAAAGCATAATGGTGAACTAATTGGCATTTGCACTCCGCACACAGTAATATGAATTTGTATATTGAACAACAAAAATAATGAATATGAAAAAATCAATCTTCACAATGGTAGCCATCGCAGCCATGACGCTGCTTTCTTCATGCGACAGCAAGATTTGCATCTGCTATGAACGAGTGAACGGAAACGTCACAAAAACCGAAACACTGGCCGATCCAGCCGCAAGATGCAGCACCCTTTCAACCAGCCGCAGGACATGCGTGGAAGAGTACGAAGAACTCGACCCCAGCCAGATTGCAATCGACTATAAACGTTAATCTGTTGATAAATCATACACAACAACCACTGATTGTTAAATGATTAGTGCTAATATTGCACAAAATTCAACACACGATGCCATCCAATCATAGACACAAGAAGAATCTGATTGTCAGCCTAAAAAACCTCTCCGAAGAGTTACGCAACCTCTTCGCGGAAATGTATCCTGACGGTTACAGAGATTACATCCAGAAGACAATCAAGCCTAACGGCGAACCCATTTTCTCGGTACCGATGGAAACTGAGGACACCATGTATATGGTTAAAGTAGAGATGAAAGTCGATACCCTCATAGGCGACGACGACCTCGACAAAGACCTCTACGAAGAGGAGAAAGACGAGGAAAGCGAGTTCGCCCCCATCTCCGAGGCTCTCGAGAAAGACGAGGACAACGACTCCCACACCGAGCGCGTCATCAAGCATGGCGACGCTTTCGAAGAGTTCCTGCTCAAGGAAGAGAAGGCCAAGAACTCTAAAAAGAAAGGCAAACAAGAAATCCAGGATGATGACGACTTGGACTTGGACTTGGACGACGAGGAAGAGAACGACGACTTCAACGACTACGACGATGAGGTCGAAATAGAACCATCAATGGAAGACTTGATGGAACTGGACGGCCTTATCGATAGCCTCAAGGCCGACAACCCAATGGACATTGATAATAAACAGAGTAATAAAACCAAAAAAGAGACTATGAAAAAAGAAGCTACTACAGCGAAGAAAGCAGCGACTGTGAAGAAAGCAGCGACTGCGCAGACAAAGAAAACCGCCGCTCCAGCCAAGAAAGCTGCCACTCCAGCTAAAAAAGCTGCTGCTCCAGCCAAGAAGGCTGCCGCTCCGGCTAAGAAGGCTGCCGCTCCGGCTAAGAAGGCTGCCGCTCCCGTGAAGAAAGCTGCTGCTCCGGCTAAGAAGGCTGCCGCTCCTGTGAAGAAGGCTGCCGCTCCGGCCAAGAAAGCTACTCCAGCTAAGAAGGCTGCCGCTCCCGTGAAGAAAGCTGCTGCCCCGGCCAAGAAAGCCGCTCCGGCTAAGAAGGCTGCCGCTCCCGTGAAGAAAGCTGCTGCTCCGGCCAAGAAAGCTACTCCGGCTAAGAAGGCTGCCGCTCCTGTGAAGAAAGCTGCCGCTCCTGCCAAGAAAGCTGCTCCGGCTAAGAAGGCTGCCGCTCCTGTGAAGAAAGCTGCCCCTGCCAAGAAAGCTGCTCCGGCTAAAAAGGCTGCCGCTCCTGTGAAGAAAGCTGCCCCTGCCAAGAAAGCTGCTCCGGCTAAGAAGGCTGCCGCTCCTGTGAAAAAAGCTGCCCCTGCCAAGAAAGCTGCTCCGGCTAAAAAGGCTGCCGCTCCTGTGAAGAAAGCTGCCCCTGCCAAGAAAGCCGCCCCGGCCAAGAAAGCCACTATTGTGAAGAAAGCTGCTCCCAAGGCAAAGAAAAAATAATCACTAATCCTTACACCACAGGCGGGCGGCAGCGACCATAAATCATCTGCCGCCCGTTGTGGTATTGTTTCGTCACACGAAACACAATATTATTTAAGCATCGCCGTTACTCTTACAGTCAATATTAAAACCATGAAACGGATAGTAATGCTAATATGCCTCGCCGCAACGATAGGGACGGCCTGGTCGCAAGAAGTAAGCTCAAGAGCCAAAGCCATGAGGATGATGTCGTTTGCTCGCCCCGAGTATCAAGTGAAAGACATCAAGATATTCGCCGATACAATGACGATATACTCGCTCTCCAATTATGTAGTTTACCCATTCGGAGTGTGGGACAACGTCGAGCAGTTTATCACCAACAGCGGCCTGCAGTGGTATCGCGAGTCGGGCTACAAACAGTTCTACGATACCATGTCGGTGTCGGTGAACACGATGAAACGCATCGACGGCAGCTATCTCGACATCTACCGCTCCATCTGGACAAACAAGGTCGAGATGGTCGGGGCAAAGATTACCGACCCCGAGATAGAACTTACGAATGGACTCCATGTGGGCGTAAGCAAACAGGAAGTGTTTGACAAATTCTTCACCAAACACCCCAAATCTTACACCATCGAGGTTAGCGTCATTAAAATCATATCCGGTGCCAGCGAAGTTGGCGAGGTTTACACCTTCAAAGGGAACAAACTTCGCAAGATAGAGGTTGTGAGCAAGTACAAGTACTATTGATTTTCCAGCTTCTAGAATTTATTTCAAGTTGAAAAAAACAGGGCTTTTCTTCGGGTCGTTCAACCCCATACATGTTGGACACCTGATTATAGCCAACAGCATGCTTACGGGCAGCGAGCTGGAGGAGGTATGGTTTGTCGTGTCGCCGCAGAATCCGCTGAAAGAGCGCAGCACACTCCTGGCCGACCATCACCGACTGCAGATGGTGAGAGTGGCGATAGAGGAGAACTACAAAATGCGAGCCTGCGATGTGGAATTTCATTTGCCAATACCGTCATACACCGTAGTGACTTTGGCTCACCTCGGAGAGCTGTATCCCGACAGAGAATTCAGCTTGATAATGGGGTCGGACAACCTCGACAATTTCCACCGCTGGCGCAACTATGAGCATATTCTCGAGAACTATGAGATATACGTTTATCCTCGCCCGGGACACGACGGCGGCAACCTTGCATCCCATCCTCACGTACACCTTGTGGATGTGCCTATGATGGACATCTCGTCTAGTTACATCCGCGAGCGGATATCCAAACGACAATCCGTCGAATACCTGCTCACCGAACCCGTGTATAAGTATCTCACCGAAATGCACTTCTACGAATAGATGGACAATATAAACGATCTTGAAACCAAACCCATAGGCAAACTCTTGTGGACTTACGCTCTGCCAGCGGTGATAACGCAAGTGGTCGCCTCCATCTATAATATCGTCGATCGTGTGTTCCTTGGCCAGTACGTGGGTGAAATGGCCATAGCTGGACTTGCCATCACGCTGCCGCTGATGAACATCATCCACGCCTTCGGCGCAATGGTGGGCGTGGGCGCGTCGGCCCGCATGAGCATTGTGCTGGGCAGGAAAGATATCCGTTGGGCCGAGAAGATACTGGGCAACAGCATCCTCCTCACCTTCTTCTTCGGCTTCCTCTTCGTCACCGGCGGCTACCTCTTCATGGATCAGATACTCGAGCTCTTCGGAGCCTCGCACGACACCATAGGCTTCGCTCGCGAGTATATGCAGATAGTGCTGCCTGGCATGTTCTTCACGACTCTCTCGTTCAACCTCACCGGACTTATCCGCGCCTCGGGCTACCCCACCAAGTCCATGTGGATAATGGCGGGCGGCGCCGTACTGAACATGATTCTCGACGCCCTCTTCATCTGCCTTATGGGATGGGGCATCGCGGGTGCCGCTTGGGCTACCACCATCTCGATGGTGTCGATGGCGGTGGTGTCGATTGCCCATTTCCTCCAGCCCTCCTCCTTCATCCGTTTCAAACGTCATGCCTGGGCGCCGAAACTCTATATCTTCCGCAACGTGCTGCTTATCGGATTGAGCCCGTTCCTGATGAACTTCGCCGCCTCCTTCGTGGTGGCACTCCTCAACCGCCAGCTGATACACTACGGCAACATCGCCGTAGCCTTGTCGGGAGGCGACCTCGCCGTCGGCGCCTACGGTGTGGTCAACACCTACTGCTCCTTCCTGGTGATGCTCATTCTGGGCATCTGTCAGGGAATGCAGCCCATCGCTGGCTACAACTACGGGGCGGGACACAACCACCGCCTGAAGGAGACCTACACGCTGACGCTCAAATGCTCGCTGGCTGTCGGGGTACTCGGAGCCGGGCTGGCCTTGGCGATACCGCAATACATCATGCGGGCGTTCACCAACGGCGACGAGATGATAGCCATCGGCACTCCGGCGATGCGGTGGCTAAACGTGATGATGCCGCTGATAGCGTTCACCATCACCAACTCACAGTTCTTCCAGAGCATCGACAAGCCGTGGATAGCTATAGTCACAAGCCTTTCGAGACAACTGATATTCCTTATCCCGATGATGTTCATCGTCCCCTACCTCATGGTGCAAGCCGGAGGCGACGGCCTGACGGGAGTGTGGGTGTCGTGCACGATATGCGACGTGCTCGGAGCCCTTCTGGCAGGAGTGCTGCTGTTCACGCAGACGAAGGTGTTCAAACCCGGCTACGTGGCTCCCGAGCGCCGACCCCAGAAAGAATACGGCCCGGAAGATTAATTGGTTCGTGCCCGGTGCGTGCCCGCACAGGGCGTTATTTTTAATACTGAAATGTTCACTTTGTACAGGGGAATCGCAGAAGTGGCAAATGTCTCTTACACATTCTCTGCCAATAAAGACACATTGTCGTTATCATCTTCGCAAGGTATCTCCGGAACATACGTCAAGCAGTAAGTCTATCCGAACTCTGAAAACCATCGACGGAAGCACTCTCCACAAAGATGGTGCTTCCTTTTGTTTTTCAACATCCAAAATAATTCCGTACCTTTGCACTCTCAACCTTCAACATTATGAAACGCATAGCCCTCTTTTTCTTGCTTACCCTTTTCATCCTCACCCCCAGCGCCTTCTCGCAGGACGACGACTGGTACCGTCCTGGCGGATTCGACGCCATCGGTCGCTCCTATAAGACCTTCTCCGTCTCCGACACCAAGAAAGTCCACTTCTCGCGTGGCAACCTCCAATACAACGCCGCCCAAAACAAATGGCGCTTCGCCCTCCGTCAGTACAATATGTCCTGCTCCGACAATACCAACATCTCTGAAACCTACGACGGCTGGATTGACCTCTTCGGTTGGGGCACCTCTGGCTGGAACAGCGGAGCAAACGCCTATCAGCCTTGGAGTACAAGCACGACAATCTCGGACTATTACCCAGGTGGCAGCGCTACCAACAATCTTACAGGCGAATACGCCAATGCCGACTGGGGTGTGTATAACAAAATCACCAATGGTGGCAACAAGGCCGGACAATGGCGTATTCTGACTAAAGAAGAGTGGGTATACCTGATAGGTCGTAGCGGCAAATACGGTATGGCAACGATAGGTGATATATATAAAGGCTTGGTACTTCTACCTGATGACTGGACTTTACCCACTAGCTTGTCCTTCACAACTGGATATGACAATGGCTATACCACCAACACATACACAATGGCTCAGTGGCAAAAGATGGAAGCCGCAGGAGCAGTCTTCTTACCTTCTGCTGGCTGGCGGCACGTCACAGATTTGAACGGCGTTGGCAAGGTCGGCAGCTATTGGTCATCGTCGTACAAAAATGAAGCCAATGCGTACTACCTAAGCTTCGGCGTTGGTGCCGCTGGCGGCGATGTTATCGTGATCGAAGGCGGACACTACACAGGCCGCTCCGTCCGACTCGTGGCTGACGAGAACCCCAATGTCTCCAAAGCCTTCGACCTCGAGGGTGCTTCCTATAAGACCTTCTCCGTAGCCGACGGCCGTACCGTCCACTTCTCCAAAGGCAACCTCCGCTACAACGCCGCCACCAACACATGGGCCTTCGCCGCCAAACAATACCTCTACATAGGCGATGCCAACGCCAACATCGCTGAGGATTACAACGGCTGGATAGACCTCTTCAGTTGGGGCACAAGCGGCTGGAGTAGCGGAGCAAACGCTTACCAACCTTGGAGTACAAATACAGAAGGCACCGATTATCAGCCTGGAGGAAGTGGGACAAACAACCTTACTGGCGATTATGCAAAAGCCGACTGGGGTGTGTATAACAAAATCACCAATGGTGGCAACAAAGCAGGCAAATGGCGCACGCTTACAAAAGAGGAGTGGCAATACCTGCTTGGTAGCAGTTCATCACGCGATGGCAAATACGGTTTGGCGACTATAGGCGGAAACCACAATGGGTTAATTATATTACCTGACGATTGGACTTTGCCAAATGGTTTGACTTTTACAGCTGGTTATGACAACGGATTTGCCACCAATACATACACAACCGATCAATGGCAGAAGATGGAGGCCGCAGGTGCAGTCTTTCTGCCCACTGCAGGATACCGAGATGGCTACAGTATTAGCGGTGGTGAAACATATGGCTATTATTGGTCTTCGTCGTACAACAATGATATGATTGCTTGCAACGAAGGGTTTTCCAGCGACAATGTGAGTATGAGATACAACAACCGATATTTCGGTTTCGCCGTCCGCTTAGTAAAAGACTAACCATTTCCGTTGTGCCAGATTTGCAATCCGACCAACATTTGATGCAATATTGCTGACGTTTATGCGTTTATATGGTTAACTATGTCTTTGATTGAACGAAATATTGACGACATCAAGAAACTCTGCGACACCCACTCCGTGGCGCAGCTGTCGGTGTTTGGGTCGGTGCTGACCGACAAATTCGACGACGACAGCGATGTGGATTTTCTTGTTACTTTCGGAGCTATGCCCATAGAGGACTATGCCGACAACTACCTCCAATTGTCTATGGCATTGAGTAAGTTGCTCGGCCGTGAGATTGACCTCGTGGAGGAAAAAGCAATACGCAATCCAGTCTTCCGTAACAACGTTGACCGTACAAAAGTGCAGATATATGGATGAGTATAGCAGAAAGTATCCTACGACAATGTTACCCCCGAGTTTCTGTGGAGCTTGGTGATAAATCATATTCCCAAGCTTAAGGAGGATGTGGCTGGAATGCTTGCCGAGTAAAGTTTCTCCGTCCGTCTAGTAAAAGACTAACCGTCCGCCAGCACGTTCCCCATAAATCTCCTAAAGATTCTTAGCGCATCGACCCCCATTTCCCCAAAATCTTGATAATCGTATCTTTGCTCATTGAACAACAAAAAGCAAGCAACATGAAAAAAGGCTTATTTCTGATGGTGGCGGTGGTTTTGGCGGGGGCTTGTCTTGCACAGGGTGAGAGCAAGAAGGTGCTCTTCATAGGCAACAGCTACACCTACGTCAACAACCTGCCTCAGATGGTGCAGCAGATGGCCGAATCCAACGGCATGCAGCTGAACTTCGAGCAGGTGACGCCCGGAGGCGCTACCTTCAGCCAGCAATGCAGCAGCACGGGTGCGATGGACATGATTGGCCAGGGTGGATGGGACGCAGTGGTGTTGCAGGCGCAAAGCCAGGAACCGTCGTTCCCTTGGAGCCAGTTCTCCTCCGAGACTCTCCCCTATGCATGCCAGCTGGCCGACGCCATATATGAGAAAAACGACTGCGCCGAGGTGGTGTTCTATATGACATGGGGTCGCAAGAACGGCGACGCGCAAAACGGCCAAGTCTTCGACTCGCTCGCCACCTACGCCGGGATGGACGACCTGCTCTGTGCGAGATACACCTATATGGCGCAGCAGAACAAGGCGTCGGTGAGCCCCGTGGGAAAGGTGTGGCGCAAGCTGAGAGCCGACCACCCCGAGATTGAGCTCTACCAGAGCGACGAGAGCCACCCCTCACTGGCGGGGAGCTATGCCGCAGCGTGTACGTTTTACTCGCTGCTGTTCATCGATGACCCTACACGACTGACGGCTGACCTGGGCGTGGATGCGGCGGCAGCTCAGACGATACGTGAAACAGCAAAGACGGTGGTTTACGACTCAATATGGAATTATTCGTGCCATGCGTTCCTCGACGGACAGCCGACAGACGCGGTCGGTCAGTGGCAGTTCGGCTGCCTCTCGGCCATCGAGCCGGAGGTGTGCCAGTGGGATTTCGGTGATGGGGATTTTTCAACAGAGCTCAACCCCACCCACACATACTCCAGCAGCGGAGAATATGAAGTGAGACTGATTGCAGGCAGACAATGCCACCCTGACACCACGACGATGACCGTCAGATTGGGAGGAGAGGAACCTGTCGGGATAGCGACTGGGAGCGAGCGGCGTCAGTCGGTCACCCTTTATCCCAATCCAGCGACAGATCAAATCATCGTAGAAGCCGCGGAAGCCACCGTGATAAAGATTGTCGATATGCAAGGCCGTGTAAGGACAACCTCTACCATGATGGAACGGCACATGGTCAGCACCGCAAATTTGGAAGACGGCATTTACCTGGTGGTAGTGTCGGTTAAAGGGGTGGAGAAAAAAACACGGATAAAGTTGGCGGTGAATCACCGATAAAGAGATATACTAAAGTCAGCTTTTTAGAGTTATTACTATATTTAGAAGCTGACAATAAAAGGATATCAAACAGACCTGGAAAATAGTATTGCGTGTGGTGGCCGGCATGGCGTTGGCGATCTATGTGCTGGTCGCGCTGGTGAACTACTCGTTAGTTCAATCGCTTATCGGTTCAGCCATAGGCAGTCATTTCAGCCACGAATGGGGCGGGACCGTAAAAGTGGGATCAGTCCACATTGACCCGTTCAACCATGTAATTCTGCGCAATGTGCTGCTGGTATCGCCGGAAGGTAACGACACAGTGCTGGAAGCCGGAAGGATTGCGTGCCGCTTCAACGGCATGCCGATACGCGACGGCGGGATTAAGATGCGAAGCGTTCGTATTCAGAACACCACGTTCCACCTTACAGCATGGGGCAGGAATAACAGTTTCAAGTACATTGTTGACTACTACCGCGAGCGGAGCCACAAGAAAGAGAAGAAGAAAAAAGAAAAGGATGGGCCGTTTGTGGTCGATATAAAGAGCGTTGTGCTCGACAACATGCGTTACAAAATGACGCTTAAACCCATTCCCTACTATGCAAACCGCAAGCACGGAGTGGACGTGGCGAACATGGACATGGATTCTATCAATGCGCACATTATCGACCTGAAAGTGGAAGACGATGCCGTGAGGTGTAAGATAGTGAAGATGTCAACCGTGGAGCGGTCAGGATGGAGGATGAAGAAACTGGCGGGCAATGTGGACGTTTCGGGAAGGGGGATACATGTGACCGAGATGCAGCTGCAGACCGAGACGATGAATATGCTGAGCGATGTGCACCTGGTCTATGACAGTTGGCGCTCGTTAGACTGGTACTGCGACAGTGTCGATATGGACGTGACCTTCAAAACAGGCAATGTCCTCTCTATGGCTGACGCAGCCTATTGGGCTCCGTCGCTCTGGGGATGCGACACACCCGTGAAAATCGAAGGGCATGTAACGGGGCCTGTGGCAAACCTGAGGGTTGAAGATTTCAGGGTTGACTTCGGAAGGAAGAGTCACCTGTATATGGACGGAACAGCCGTGGGACTGCCCTATACGGATGGAACCTTCTTTGACATTCACCTACACCAATTCCGTACCGACATCGAAGATCTTCTGTCTATAAACCACCCAGGGGAACTGAACATAGGAAGCACCGAGTTATTTGAAGAACTCGGCACACTGGATGTAACAGCCGACTTGGTCGGCGGAGCGAACCAATGTTTCTCCAATATAGACGTGAGCACTGCGCTGGGCAGCGTCAGCGGTCAGCTGATTGCCGTCAGCTCACAGCGCCCCAACGGCAAAAGGCTGTCGCAGGGAAAAGTGTGGCTCTCATCGAAAAGAATTGACCTCCCATCCATAGCAAAGAACGACTGGGTCAGTTATGCAGGATTTGACATATCGGCAGAGGCAAGATGGAGCAGCTTTGACGACATGAAAGCCAAACTGGAGGCAAAACTGAATAACACAAGTCTTGTGGGTAACAATATCGATTACGCCCAACTCAACGCTGAACTCAATGACCGTATATGCGATTTGGACCTCATCATAAAGGACTCCGTGTTGGATATGTCTGCCACTGGAAAGATGGCATTTCCAAAGGTGGACGACCATCGCTACAGCATCGACATAGACCTGGCACAAGCGGACATGGGCAGACTAAAACTGATGAAGTGCGACAGCATCTGTACACTCACCTCACACCTTCAGGCTGACCTGAGCGGTAAGAAATCGGCCATACCGACCGGTTACGCTTGGGTGAGCAACACGAGGCTCGAACGAGACGGCAAACGGCTGAACATAGACAACCTGAACATCACTGCAAGCGAAGAAAACCAGAAAAAACGACTGACGCTCTCTTCGGACATAGTGAATGTGACTGCCTCCGGATATTTCGACTACAGCGACCTACCCATAATCATAAGGAAATTCCGGCACGACTTCACTCCCAACTACTGGCAGAGAAGCATTAAGACTCCTACCGAAAACGAGATGGCAGCGATTGCTGACGCAAACATCGACATTGACCTGAGATGGAGCGACCGACGCAAACAAATCCACTTCTTCATGCCTTCACTGAACATTGCTGAAGGAACTACCCTGTCGGCCAGATACAACCACACAGAATCGCTGAACATGGTGCTCCGAAGTGACTCGGTAAGCATTGGCAGTGTGGCTTTTCACGGTATAGGGGTCACTTCCAGAAACCGTGGCGAACGCCTTCACCTGGCAGCCGACATATCCGAACTGGCTCTGAGCGGCAAAGGAGCGGTGGACAACCTGCGTGTCCATATATCAAGTGGCAAGGAGGGGGCAGGCATAGCAATGCGCTGGGATGCTGCGCCCGGTGCTATTGAAACCAAAGGCGACCTGGCTTTTGAAATGATGAGCGACAGCACAGACAATCTCATAAGCATCATCAGGCCGCACTTCTTCTTGAACGGCGAGCAGTGGACTCTGTCAAAAAGAGGCGACGTGAGTTTCAACAAATCACACATTGACGCCAACGAGGTTGAACTAGCCAACGGCGACCAATCACTGGTGATAAGTTATCACCATACCACCGATAGAAGCAACGACAATGTTCAGGCTCAGTTCACCGACGTCAACATCACAACTCTCAGCGATTTGTTTCTCGAAGGGTCGGGTTTTGCCGCGTCGGGCAGCATCAACGGCGATGGCAGCGTTCTATGGGTGCCTGGCAGCAAATCACCATATATAAAAGCCAACCTTATGGTTGACAGCTGCATGGTAAACAGACATGCACTCGGCGACATGAACCTTAGGATAAACCACGACATCGAGAGACGACGTCTTCACCTGTTCGTCAATTCCGAGTTGGAGGAGTCATATCATCTCTCACATCCACTGCAAGCCTCGGGATATATTGACTTCAAAGACACTGTGACATCTCTCAACATAGCAGCAAACTTCGAGCGTTTTGACCTCGAGGCACTCAGCCCCCTGCTCAAATCATTCTCTTCCCGATTCGAGGGTTTCCTCACCGGCGACATAACTGTCAACGGAAGCTTGAAGAAACCGCAGATTCTTGGCAAGGCATGGGTGCAGAACGGTCTGATAAACATCGATGCCTCGAACGTCGCCTACCTGTTCGACGACACAATAAACTTCACCAACAACCGCATACGGTTCAACAAGTTCAACCTGCGGGACCAATTCGGAAACACTGGGCAGATTACTGGAAACATCGACCACAACGGTTTTTCTGACATAACAATCAACCTCGCACTAAGCACCAATCGTCTCCTGGTGTACAACAGTCAAGCCCCCAGCGCAAGCGGCACTCTGTTTGCAGAATTGTCGGGCTCCGTCAGAGGTCCTCTCTCGGCTTTGGACATCAACGGCAGCGCAAGAACCCTCAGCGGAAGCACTCTCACCGTCCCTCTAAGCTCACAGAAGAACATTTCCTCAACAGATTTCGTCACCTTCGTCTCTGACGACGACGACCTGCGAAACGACGACAACCAACCTGTGAAAAAGAAGAAAAACATCTCCAGCACAATCAATCTCGGTCTGGTCTTGACTCCAGACTTGAAGTTGAAGATTCCGATGGACATGTCGGGCGTCGGTTTGGACATCAGCGGCAGCGGCAGTGGCGAATTGACCGTCAACCTGGCACCACAAAAAGACATACAAATCGTTGGCGACTACCGTATCGCCGACGGTAACATCAAACTCGACCTGCTTTCCGTCGTAAGCAAAGATTTTAGAATTGAAGAAGGGAGCTCAGTCGAATTCCCGGGCAGCATCGGCGAAGCACGACTCGACGTGAACGCCATATACAGTCAGCGTGTGGAGCTTAGCTCTCTCATGGGCGCCGACGAAAACGCCATCGCCCAAAAACCCGTGCCCGTCGAGAGCGTCGTCTCCCTTACCGGACCTCTCAACTCGCCGAATGTCAACTTCGATATCCGGCTTCCCAACGCCGACCAAAGCATTCAAGATGAGGTCTTCGCCTACATTGACCGCTCCAACGAGCGCGACCTGATGAACCAGACTCTCTACCTCCTCGTCCGTGGCAAATTCTACAACGCCAACCAGGCCAGCAACCCCACAACAACCGAAAATTCGCTTACCTCCAGCGGTATAGCCATGGTAGCCAATTCACTCGGCAGCGTCATCTCCGGCATGATAGAGTTTGTCGATATCGAATTCGACTACTCCGCTGCCACCGCATCGCGCTCCGAGCAATACAGTGTCGGCATCAACAAAGAGTGGAACAAGTTCTACATCGAGTCAACTCTCGGCTATGGAGGATACGACCGCGAGCTCACATCCAACGAAGCACTCGCCAACAACATCGTCGGCGACGTGCTTGTCGGATACAAGTTCAACCCTCGCCTCCACATGTTCGTATTCAACCGCAGCAACACCAACGACTACACTCGATTCGAGATGCCATACAAACAAGGGGTTGGACTCAAATACACCCGCGATTTCGATAAATGGAAAGACCTCTTCAAGAAGAGGCGACGTAAGTAGCAAGTGGGTAGTTGTCAACATTTTCTAATCCTTTTTACCTTTCCAAGCGAAGCTTTAAAATTATCAACATATCATCGTATCAACCCATCAATATATCAACATAAACCTCTCTCATGAAAATCCCCAAGTTAGTATATAACCTCAAAGACAACATTATCTTCTGCCTCTCCCTTCCCCTGTTTGTCCTCGCCTTTGCGATCCTCTATACCCCCACATTCGGCAACGGAACCCTAACCGACTGGCCTCACAGCGACCATGCTTCCATGTCTATTGCCATCATGGCCGCCATCATACTGATCACGACTTCCCTCTCACGATTCCTCCTCTGGCTCACCACCCGAAAGAAACGCCTGAGCGAATTCGAGTATCTCATCTGGCAATTCGGCGAAGTCCTCGTTGCCTGCATTTTTTGTGCAATGTTCATTTCCCTCTTCCTTCACTATCCGTACTTCTCCGTCCTACCTATAGCCATCCTCATCGGACTAGCCGTGGCTATTTTCCCTTACACAGTCTATTGGCTCTATGCCGAACGCTGCGAACGAGACCAACGCATCGCCGACGCTCAAAAAACCATCATGGAACTCCGCAGCGGCACCCAGCACGAAGGTCCTAACGCCATCAAATTCACCGACGAGAAGGGCACCGTGCGCCTCATCGTCAGTGCCGACAAGGTCATCTCTATCGAATCTGCTGGAAACTACGTCAACATCCTGTACGACAAGTCAGGCCAACTCGTTAAATTCAGCCTCCGCAACACCCTCAAAGCCATTGAAAACCTATGCAACAGCTATGAAATCGTTCGTTGCCATCGCTCCTACTTCGTAAACATCCACAAAATCAAACTCATCAAAAAGGATTCTGATGGCTTCTTCGCCGAACTCGACATCGACGGAGTCCCCAGCGTCCCAATCTCAAAGCTCTACGCCAGCGACCTCATTGACAAGATTGAATAGCCACAGAGCTCTTTAACCTCAAAAAAACACCAACACCTATGACCTACCCAAAAAAGCTATGCCTGATAACAGCTGTATGCTGCCTGATAACAGTTGTCTCTTGCAGAGCCAGCAACGTGCCCGACACCGCCAATGCCGACTCTCTCGCCTTCTGCACCGCTCAATGGGATGTTGACGAACAAGCCGGATTCACCGTCAAGAAACTCGCCATAACAGACAAGTCGCTTTTCGAAAGCAACCAATTTATCACTCTCATCGTGATACCGCCCAATTCCAAACGACGTCTCGCCTTCACGATGGCGAAAGACACTCTTCTAACCACCTCCGAACTGGCTCAGCGTACTGACGCAGTAGCTGCTGTCAACGGTTCGTTTTTTGACATGAAATACTTTAACCCTGTATGCTACCTACGTATCAACGGGGTCGAACTCGGCGAGAACACACCTGGTAAAGACGACACGATAAACCGCAAGTATTATCAATACGCCTCAATAAAACTCCGAAATGGCAAACCTCGATTGTTCATTCCCGACAGCAACCGACTTTCCGAACATCAGCGACCTGACAGCAACATAATGACGGCTGGCCCTATGCTATTGTGGAGAGGCGAACGTGTGCCGCAACGCGACGATCGCACGTTCGTCACCAACCGCCACAACCGTACCGCACTTGGCATCACCGCCGACGGCACCGTCATTCTACTTACCGCCGATGGCCGTTTCAAGAACATAGCCGAGGGACTTTCACTGACTGAACTGGAATCGGTGATGAAATGGCTTGGATGCGTAAACGCGATAAACCTCGACGGCGGGGGAAGTACAACCATGTTCGTGAAAGGTCGTCCCAACGGCGGAATCATCACCCACCCCAGCGACAACAACAAATTCGACTACCAAGGCGAACGCCCAGTGTCTAACGCTATATTGATTCTATGATGGAGAAACTTTTTTCACTCGATGACATCGACTACCAACACTTTTGGGGAACCAATGAGCACACCCTGGAGTTCATACGGATTCTCTTCCCAAAACTGAAACTTATCGTGCGTGGCGAAATGCTGAAAGTCATCGGCAGCGATGAAGACCTAGAGGTATTCGAAATTAAATTCAACGCCATGCTCCAGCATTTCGAACACTTCGGTCGCCTTTCCGAGAACGACATAATGCAAATCATGGAATCTGTGTCACCAAACGGCGAGGTTGAACTAAGCGACGACATTCTCGTCCACGGTCGCAACGGCAACACTGTGAAAGCACAAACCGCAAACCAGCGGAGACTGGTCGAGGCTGTCGCCAACAACGACATGGTTTTTGCCATCGGACCCGCCGGCACTGGAAAGACCTACACCGCCGTAGCTCTGGCGGTGAGAGCTCTCAAGAACAAGCAGATACGCCGCATAGTCCTTACTCGTCCTGCTGTTGAAGCTGGCGAAAACCTGGGATTTCTTCCTGGTGACATGCGTGAGAAACTCGACCCCTATCTGCAACCTCTCTACGACGCCTTGCGCGACATGATACCGCAACAGAAACTCATCTCCTACTGGGAAGACGGCACTATCGAGATTGCACCCCTCGCCTTCATGAGAGGACGAACTCTGGACAACGCTTTCGTAATTCTCGACGAAGCGCAGAATGCCACCTCAACTCAGCTTAAAATGTTCCTGACTCGCATGGGGCGTAATGCCAAGTTTGTCATCACTGGCGACCTCACTCAAATTGACCTTCCTCGACATCAACAGTCAGGGCTACTGAAAGCCACACAACTGCTTGGAGGAATCAAAGGAATCGAAGTGATAGAACTCGACGAGACCGATGTAGTGCGTCACCGCCTGGTGACCGAAATCATAAAAGCCTATTCCTCCATAGAGCAATGATCACCCATCCTAACTGCAAGATAAATATCGGTCTTCACGTGACCTCTCGTCGCCCCGACGGATATCACGAACTGGAGACCGTGTTTTACCCCATAATGCTGTGCGACACTCTCTCCATTGATCTCGCCAACGATTTCCGTTTCTCTCAAGATGGTATTGTAGTTGACTGTCCTGATGAAGAAAACATCTGCGTCAAGGCCTATCGTATGATGCGCCTTGAATACCCTCAGATTGGCGATGTTCACATACATCTCGACAAAAAGATTCCATTTGGCGCTGGACTCGGCGGCGGTAGCAGCGATGCCGCCCATGTTATCACTATGGTCAACGAGGTTTTCAACCTGGGTCTTGACACAGATACAATGTGCAGATTGGCTAAACGAATAGGTGCAGACTGTCCGTTCTTCATACAAAACCGTCCATGTTACGCCTCCGGCATCGGCGACCAGCTGGAGCCAATCGTCTGTCAATCTCCGATCCGCAACTATAAGATTGTTCTATTGAAACCTCCTGTATCAGTTTCCACTGCCGATGCCTACCGTGGAGTCAAACCACACCCGTCAACCATCGACCTCCGTGAGGCTTTAAAAGAGCCAATCGAAAGTTGGCGCGACCTTATAGTGAACGATTTCGAAGCCACCGTATTCCCCAAGTACCCCATTATCGGCGACCTGAAGGGACAGCTCTACGACAAAGGTGCTGTCTATGCCAGTATGTCTGGCAGCGGCAGCGCTCTCTACGGTTTTTTCAAAGAGCTTCCTGATGAGAATTTGCCTTGTGAAATTTATCGGAGATAGAATTGTTAGAAACCCCAGACTACCTGTATAATCTGGACCTACTTGGAATTCTAGAACGCGTAGCCCAACGATAGGTACACTCCGAAACGCTTATACACATTCGACCAGAATCCTGTCAGCGACAAAGGTCCGACAGGACTGTCATAGGCGTATTGAAGCCCGAAACCATACCTGTCTTCATATTCCTTTCCAAAATAGTGCCAATAGGCATCGGCCGAAGCCATATAGTTGGCCATCGCTGTAATATAATGCTTCCCTATTACATTGCATCGTACATCAAACCGTACCACAGTAACACATCTGTCTGTCTGCTGAGGTGTCAGCACTCCAACAAACGGTATCTGGTGTGCTATATATCGCCCTGACATCTCGCCTCCCACGAGGTTTCTATACGCAAAATGGTAGTCCGACCCTATGATAAACCTCGTATACAGCTGTGGAATCAACGTGAATCGCCCTTCCATCGGAGTGATATAATGCTGGTATGCTGCACTTATGTCTGCGAAACCCGGAACCTTTATCGAATCTGGAGCTGCAAGCGACTGGTTAGTTATCCTCCAGCGTGCGTCCAAATCAACGTTGGCCCCATTGCGGGCAAAATAGCTGTCATCTCGCGAATCATATTTGAACGTCCCAAATACGCCCAAACTTCCTGTCCTTAGATTGTCGTCACCAAAAAGGAGTGCGTTGCCGCCCTGCAGACGGTCGAACAGCAGAAACTCCTCATCCACTCCCGCCGTACCCGAGAATCGGTACAGATAAAATTCCGAAAAGAAGAAACTTATGTCATGCCTGTAAAAATGCGTCGAATAATATCTCTGCGACAGCAGACTCCCCATGTCGAACCGGCTGTTGTACAAACGATAGGCTAGATTAATCTTGGCAAACCTCCTGGCTGCGTATGTCCCGACCAAATCCAAATGAAAGTTTTGCGCCAATCGTAGCGACACATCGGCCTTGAACCCTCTGAGCGTGTTACGGTTGAATCCAACATTGAGCAGTACCGCAGCCGCCTCCTCTGAATCGAATCGGGCTCCTATCGCAAAGGCGTGTCGCGGTGACGGTTCGAAGTTGAATATCAGGTCATAGCTCTTTATTGAATCTTGACTGACCGATGATTGACCTTTGACATCCGATAGTCTGTAACTCACTGCCGAATAAGCTCCTGTTCCCTTGAAAATATTGATTGCGTCTATTATATCTCCGCCTGATATTGGAACTCCTGTCTTTAACTTCGTCTTGGAAAGCAGCCATTTTTTATCTGATTCTGACATCGTTCCCATATCTATCGACATCAGTGCCAGCCGGTCGTTTTCAACGCTCGACTCTCGTCTCCCATTCCTTTCTCTTTCTTCATCAGCCACCTTTCGTCCTCTGGCCAATAGTTCCTGTTTCAACGCCTCTATCTCCGCTGCATGTTCTTTGGCACACTCGTATCCTCGTCTTACCAAGCTGTCTATGGCTGACTTGTTGAAACTCATCGTGCCGAAGCCACTGATGTCGGGATGCAGATATATCTTGCATCCGCCACGGTTTCTTGCCGACTTGGCTTGCACCGTCACACTTATCAGTTGGTTGAATATCTGTGGCAACGATCGCAGCTGCGATGCGTCGGTGGCCATCGCATCCGACACTTCCACGCCTATCACATAATCGGCTCCCATGTCTTGACACACATCCACAGGGAAGTTGTTGGTCATACCTCCATCAATAAGCACCTTACCTCCCAGTTCCACTGGTGAAAACACTCCGGGAATGGCCATGCTTGCACGTATGGCTGTCGGAAATCGACCGCTACGCATCACCACCTCTTCTCCGCTTATCACATCCGTTGCCACACAGGCGAACGGTATCGGGAAATCATTGAAATCCATCGAATCCTGATAACCAAGGCTTAGGTTATTGAAGAGGTTGGTTATGTTGTTGCCGCCCATGAACGAGCCTGGCAGCGATGCGATGAACCCATTGCCTCGACGCCGCGCTTCGGTGATGTTCGAGTCGAGGGTACCTAGGTTGAACGGCACCGAAAGAAGATAGGCGCTCCGCTCCATACGCGACGAAGCCGAACGGTAACGACGGTCAAGCCCTCCGGTGATATACTGTGACCAATCAAGATTGCTTATCAGCGAATCCAACTGGTCGGCGGTATAGCCGATGGCATAAAGTCCTCCAACGATAGAGCCCATGCTGGTGCCGGAAATATAGTCGATAGGCACACCCTGCTCAACCAAATATTTCAGCACTCCGATATGTGCCGCTCCCTTCGCGCCTCCTCCACTGAGGGCCAAGCCAACTCGTGGATGTCCAACCTCCTGGCCATAAACCTCACCCGACGCCGTCAGCATCAGACACAATGTCGCTATGACCAAAACCCTCCTCATTGGATTCGTTTTCGTTTTACTTGTTTTTTATTCTGTTCTCCAGCGCCCTTATTGCGTTGTACGCTATCAAGCCGTTTGCCAACTCAATGCTACGTTCATCCACCATCAGGTTGGGGCGGTGTAGGTTGCAGAACGGCGTTCCCGGCTCGTGTATCCCTATGCGGAAGTAGCAGGCGGGTATCTTCTGTGCGAAGAAGGCGAAATCCTCTGCCGTCATCCTCAGGTCGAGCCACTTCACCTTGTCCTCGCCGAGGAAGGCGACGGCGTTGTCGTGCACCTGTTGGGTGCACTCGTCGTCGTTGAACACGTATGGGTAGCCGTAGTCGATGAAGAGATCGCATTCGCCGCCCATGCTCTCGGCTATACCGCAGCTTATCTTGCGTATCTTCTCGTGGCATTCGAGACGCCATTTCTCATCGAAGGTGCGTATGATGCCCTCCATCTTCACCTCGTCGGGTATTATGTTGGTGCGGCCGCTGCCGATAAATTTTCCGAATGAGAGGGTTGTCGGCATCATCGGAGCTGCGTTGCGGCTCACAATCTGCTGCAACGCCACCACTATATGGCTGGCGATAAGTATGGGATCGACGCTCAGGTGCGGGGTGGCACCATGCCCTCCCCTACCCTTCACCGTCCAGTAGAGCTCGTCGGTCGATGCCATATACTTGCCCTTGCGCATACCCACGTAACCATAATCCATCTCGGGCAGACAATGGAACGAATATATCTCGTTTGGCGTCACCTCGTCGAAAAGCCCATCGTCCATCATCATCCTTGCGCCGCCTGGATACATCTCCTCCGACGGCTCGAATATGAGCATGATGCTTCCGTGCAACTGCTCTTTCATCGCCACCAGTATCTTGGCTGCGCCGAGCAGCGAACTGGTGTGCATATCGTGTCCGCAGGCGTGCATCACACCGGGATTCTCCGACGCAAACGGCAATCCCGTAGCCTCCTGCAGCGGCAGCGCGTCGTAGTCGGAGCGCAGGGCCACACAGTAGCTGTCGGGCTCAACGCCTCCGCGTATCATAGCCATACATCCTGTCTTGCCTATGCCTGTCTTGGGCTCGAGCCCCATCTCTCGCAGCCTCTCCGCCACATAGTTCATCGTGCCATACTCCTGCTGCGAGAGGTCGGGATGGCGGTGCAGCCACCGCCGCATCTCTATGACCGACTCTATATTGTCGTGTGCAAGTTTTTTTATTTCTTCGATAGTTGGCATTATCAGTTGGTGATTAGCGATTAGACAATAGTGTTCGTTATACGAAGATATCGACTATTACGTAGATGAAAAGGAAGAGTGCGAAGAAGAATTTCACCAGGGTGCTCCCCAGCAGACCCAGGAATGAACCGAAAGCGGCCTTGAGCGCCACCGCTCCGTCGGCTCCGGTTGTGAGTTCTCCGATATACGCTCCCACAAACGGCCCCAGTATTATGCCGATAATATTGGCCGGCCCTATGACCACACCCAGTATCGGAAACACCACAAGCGACACAAGGGCGCCGAGATTGGCGCCATGCATCCCTCGCTTGGAACCGCCAAAGTGCTTGGCTGTCCATCCTGGCATTAGGTAGTCGAGCAGGATGAGGAACAACGTGATTGCCCCTGTTATCCCTACCACCCACCAGATGTGACTCCACGCCTGTGTGGTAAAGGCAAAGACCAGCAGTCCCACCCAACTCACCGGAGGCCCCGGAAGGGCGGGCACAACCGAACCTATCAACCCGACAACCACACACACGATGGCGATGACAATCAATGCGGTATTCATAACAATCGTCTCTTAGTTTTTCTTTATAGCTATCTCGCAGTTCCTACCATCGACAATCTCTACCTGCTGCTTGTTGGCAGCGGTCACTTCCTTCACCAAATCCAACTTGGTGCATAGCGTCTCGTTGCAGATGTAATCCATGTGCATCTTCACCGCCTCGTCCCACTCGCCGCTTTGCAGCTGCACCTCTATGCGGTCGGTGACGTCGAATCCTTCCTTGCGGATGTTCTGTATGCGGTTGACCAGCTCGCGGGCGATGCCTTCGGCTCGCAGTTCTGGCGTGACGGTGATGTCGAGCGCTACGGTGAGGCTGCCCTCGTTGGCAACAACCCACCCGGGTATATCCTGTGTGGCTATCTCCACATCGGCCAGCGTCAACTCCACCGGCTGTCCCTCGACGGTCATCTCGTAACAGCCGTCGGCTTCGAGCTTGTTTATCTGCTCCTGCGTGAACGCCGTAACCTCGGCGTTGATGGCTTTCATTATCTTGCCGTAGCGTGGGCCGAGCGTCTTGAAGTTGGGCTTGATGCGCTTCACCAGCAGGTTGTTGTCGGCTGACAGAAACTCCACACCCTTGATGTTCAGCTCCGAGCAGATGAGGTTGGTTACTGCCTCCACCTGACGCTGGAAATGTTCTCCATGCACCGGAATCGATATCTTCGAGAGCGGCTGGCGCACTCGCAGGTTGCTCTTCTTGCGGAGCGAGAGTCCCATCGAGCAAATCTGCTGAGCCAGCTGCATTCGCTCCTCAAGCTCTTTGTCTATCATCTCTTCGTGTACCGTCGGGAAGGCGGCGTGGTGCACTGACTCTACATCGAGGCGGTGTGTCACGCTGTTCAGGTCCATGAACATCCGCTCACTAAAGAACGGTGCAATTGGTGCCATCAGGCGGCTCAACGTCTCAAGGCAGGTGTAAAGCGTCTGATAAGCCGATATCTTGTCGTCCGAGTAGTCGCCTTTCCAGAAACGGCGACGGCTCAGGCGCACATACCAGTTGCTCAGGTATGCATCGACAAACTCCTGTATGGCTCGCCCTGCACGGGTTGGCTCATAGTCGGCCAGGGCCTCATCGACGGTCTTGGTGAGGGTGTTGAGCTCTGACAGTATCCAGCGGTCAATCTCCGGACGCTTCTCTATCGGCAGGTCGGCCTCCTTGTACTCGAAGCCGTCGATGTTGGCGTACAATGCGAAGAAGCTGTAGGTGTTATACAGCGTGCCGAACAGTTTTCTTCTAACCTCATCGACTCCTTCGACGTCGAACTTCAGGTTGTCCCACGGCTGCGAATTGGTAATCATATACCAGCGGGTGGCGTCGGGACCTTGTTTGCCGAGCGTCTCGAACGGGTCAACGGCGTTGCCGAGTCGCTTCGACATCTTGTTGCCGTTCTTGTCGAGCACCAATCCGTTCGACACCACGTTCTTGAACGCCACCGAGTCGAAACACATGGTGGCTATGGCGTGCAGCGTGTAGAACCAGCCTCGCGTCTGGTCAACGCCTTCGCCTATGAAGTCGGCCGGGAACTGCTCTTTCTTGAGCTGCTCGCCCATATAGTGTATCTGGGCGTATGGCATGGCACCGCTGTCGAACCACACGTCTATCAGATCGGGCTCGCGACGCATCGGCTTGCCGCTGTCCGACACCAGCACCACGCCATCGATATACGGACGGTGGAGATCAAATCTGGTATAGTCTTCCGAAGCATAGGGATTCTCCTTCATCAATCCTGCTGCCACAGCTTTCTCTATTTCCTTGCGGAGTTCTTCGACGCTGCCTATGCATTTTTCCTCTTTGCCATCCTCGGTGCGCCATATCGGTAGCGGCGTGCCCCAGTAGCGGCTGCGGCTGAGGTTCCAATCCACTATGTTCTCAAGCCAGTTGCCGAAGCGGCCGCTGCCTGTGGCTTCAGGTTTCCAGTTGATGGTCTTGTTCAGCTCTATCATGCGCTCCTTCACGGCGGTGGTGCGGATAAACCAGCTGTCGAGCGGGTAGTAGAGCACCGGCTTGTCGGTTCGCCAGCAGTGGGGATAGCTGTGGGTATGCTTCTCGCTCTTGAAAAGTTTGCCTTCGCCTTTCAGCATCACCACTATATCCACATCCAGCGACGGGTCTTTCTCCGTCTTCGTCGGGTCGTAGGCGTTCTTGACAAACTTGCCTGCATACGGGGCATAGAGTTCGGCATTCACATTGGCCTTCACCCATTCGGGGTCGAGGTCCTCAATCGGAGCAAAACGGCCTTTCTTATCGACCATAGGCATCTGCTTGCCGTCGCGGTCGAAGAGCAGCAGTTCACCGATGCCGGCCTTCTTCGCCACCCTTGCGTCGTCAGCGCCAAAGGTGGGTGCTATATGCACTATGCCCGTTCCGTCCTCGGTTGTTACGTAGTCACCCAAGATGATGCGGAAAGCGTCGTCGCCCGTCGGCTTCACCCATGGGATAAGCTGCTCGTAGCGGACGCCCTCGAGCTCCTTGCCCTTGCACTCGGCCACTATCTTATATTCCGGCGAATTCCCTTCGGGGAACATGCTGCCCACCAAAGCCTTCGCCATAATGATGCGGCAAGGTGTCTCCTTGTAAGGGTGCGTCGTTTCAATAAGCACATAGTCAATCGAAGGACCGACGCACAATGCTGTGTTCGAAGGCAGTGTCCACGGCGTCGTCGTCCAAGCGATAGCGTAAGTGTCCATGTCCGACAAGCCCGACAAGCCCGACACTATCTTAAACATCGCCACACAGGTGAGGTCTTTCACATCCCTGTAGCAGCCGGGCATATTGAGCTCGTGGCTCGAGAGGCCGGTGCCGGCAGCTGGCGAGTAGGGCTGTATGGTGTAGCCTTTGTACAGAAGTCCTTTGTCGTAGAGCTTCTTCAGCAGGAACCACAAGGTCTCTATATACTCGTTGTCGAAAGTGATATATGGATGCTCCAAATCGACCCAGTAGCCCATCTGCCGCGTGAGCTCGTCCCACAGGTCCTTGTATTTCAGCACCTCGGTGCGGCAAGCCTTGTTGTAGTCGTCAACCGATATCTTCTTGCCTATGTCCTCTTTCGTGATGCCAAGGTTCTTCTCCACGCCCAGCTCCACGGGAAGGCCGTGGGTGTCCCATCCGGCCTTGCGATCCACAAAGTATCCCTTCTGCGCCTTGTAGCGGCAGAAGACGTCCTTTATCGTGCGGGCCATCACATGGTGTATGCCCGGCTTGCCGTTGGCCGACGGGGGGCCGTCGTAGAAGACATACGACGGATGTCCTTTCAACAGTTCCTGACCTTTCTCGAATGTCTTGTTTTCCTCCCAGAGACGGCGCACATCCGTGCCGATCTGAGTCAAATTAAGCTGCTTATATTCCTTGTAAGCCATATTATTTATATATATATCAATTCATTACACTCACCTCGTTCAACGAAAGCAAGTTACAAATATACTAAAAAAGTGGCGGATTGCAAATCCGAAAAGAGAGAGGTGCTGGATTGCAAATCCGGCACAACGGATCAATCCTTTACTAGGCGAACCGACCGACCACTAGAGCGAATGAAATCATCGGCATCTGTGAACACTTCGTACCTCACATACAACCCCCATGCATACCGCTCATCACCGATCGATGAAGACCAATAGTATCCACCAGTTCCCACATAGTTGACACTAGATCCAGAGCGCCATCCTGCGGCAGGTAGAAAGAGTGCTCCAGCCGCCTCCATCTTCAGCCATTGGTTCATTGTGTATGTGTTAGTGGTCCACTCATTACCATATCCAGCCGTGAAGGTCAAGCCGTTAGGTAAAGTCCAGTCGTCCGGCAGCAACACCATGCCCGTATATGACTTTGCAGCCCCATTAATCGTCGCAAGTCCGTATTTGCCGATGCGTTGCGCATTATTACCTATCAGGTAATCCCACTCGTCTACCGTCAACACTCGCCATTGTTCCACCTTGTTGCCACCATTGTTGATACGGTTATAATGACCCCAATCGGCATTGGCATAGTCACCAGTGAGGTTAGCTGTCTCACTTCCTCCAGGTTGATAATCGGTACCATCTGTACTTATACTCCACGGTTGGTAGGCACTTGCCCCACTGTTCCAGCCAGAGGTGCCCCAGCCGAAAAGGTCTATCCAACCGTCGTAGGATTGGGATATGTTCGCATTTCCCTCGCCAACGCGGTAATACTGCTTCGCCGCAAACCGCCAGACGTTCTTTGCTGCATTGTACTGCAGGTTGCCTTTCGAGAAGCGTACCGTCGAGGTGTCCGACACCGAGAAGCGCTTGTAGGAAGCCCCATCCTCGTCAAACGCCAAACCACGCGACTCTCGGCTGTCGCGGACCAATCGTACCGAATAACCATTACCACGTGTGCTGGTAGATGCCGTGGTGAAGGTGGTCGATTTAAAACAGACGCTTGACGACATAGAATAGTTCACCAAATCGTCGCGTGCGCTGCTCGTCCAGTAATGCCCCTCTTCACCTAAACCATACATAGCCCTGTTCGCACGGTTTCCCGCAGCGGGCAGAAACACCGCTCCCGCTGCCTCCATCTGCTGCCACTCGCTCATCGTGTATTTGTTAGTGCCGTAAACATTTGAACGACCGTAAGTGAAACTCAAGCCGTTGGGTGTCGTCCACTCGTCTGGCAGTATCACCAACCCCTTATATATCCCTTGTATCGTCGCAAAACCCCATTTTTGGTTTCTGGCTGCGCTGCTACCCACCAGGTAGCTCCACTCCTCCTTGGTCAGCGTCCGCCACATACCAGCTTTGTTGCCGCCGTTCGTGATCCTGTTATACACACCCCAGTCGGCGTTGGCGTAGTCTCCCGTGATACTGATGGCGTGGTCACCCCCTATGGTATAGTCATCCTCTGTCATACTTGTGCTCCACGGCTGGTAGTACGTGGCCCCGCTTTCGCTCCAGCCGCTCGTCCCCCAGCCGAACAGGTCTATCCACCCGTCGTAGTTCTGCGCTATGCTGGCATTTTCATTGCAGGAGTAGTTGTACTGCCTCAACGCGAATCGCCACTTGTCCTGCGCGGCGTTGTATTGCAGATTGCCTCTCGAGAAATGCACCTTCTTGGTGTCCGACACCGAGAAAAGCTTCTTTGAACAGCCGTTTGCGTCAAATCCGCCTGGACGGTACCAGTCGTTGTCCTGCGCAAAGGCCCCAAAAACGAGGCACATTATCGCCAAAAACAAAGTTGTGGTTTTCATATAGTTCAGTACGCTAATGTTCATGATTCAACATTACAGATTGCAAAGATACAAAAAATACATTAACCGAAGGGCGCTCGTCGCGAATATATGTAAAAAAAGCTCCGGTTCTTGCGAACCGAAGCCAAAACAAAAGCGTATGAAAAAAATGATGACTGTCCTTGCGGATTACTTCTTCTTCAGGTACTCCTGCACATTGTCGGCGGGCACTATCTCCTCGCTGAACATATAAGCGTTGGTCTTCGGAGAACGGACCATGCGGATAACCTTTGCGAAACTTTTTCCTGTGCTTGTCTTAAGTGTTGCAACAACTTTCTTTGCCATAGTCTTTTTCTCCTATTATTTGATTTCTTTGTGAACGGTTACTTTCTTCAGGTACGGATTGTACTTCTTCAGTTCAATACGCTCGGGGGTGTTCTTCTTGTTCTTGGTGGTGACGTAACGCGACATACCGGGAACACCGCTTGCTTTCTGCTCTGTGCACTCGAGTATCACCTGTACTCTTGCATCCTTGTTTTTCTTTGCCATAGCTTTCTTTCGTTTTTATGCGCTTCTCAGCGTTATTTTTATCTGTTTTTTCTGCTCAAATCGGAGTGCAAAAGTACTACTATTTTTTTAATGAACAATAAAATTGTTGAAAAAAAGTTTCACAACTTCCACTCCTTTTCTAAAAATCAACCAATTACACATTCACTCCCGCCCGACAGAACGCTCCTCTCCCTCACCCGTGGTTGGCCTCCGATTGCTATTTCCCTCATTCCGCCCTCTCGAATTCCCAGGTGTCGCTGTGTCCGTCTTTGTATGTGTAGCTCCATTGCAGGCGTTCGGACGTAAGGGTGTCGAGATGGAAATCGTATTCGTGGTCGATGCTGCCGCCCACCACTGCCATAACCTTCTCGGCCAGCTGCGCCGCTCGTGCCGTGTCGCATCCGTCGCAGCCGCTCTCCACCACCTCCATACGGAACTCGTCCTTCACTCCGGCAAATCTGAACGACTTCCCGTCAAGCCGCCAAACGCTGGGGCTCACATAGTCGAACACTATCGTCGCCACCCCGCCTTCCTGAAGGGTCGCCGTGTACGTCTGCCTCGCCGAGTCGAGGGCGCTGCCGTCAGCGCCGAAATCCATGGTGCCGGTTTCGCTCACCTCGAGGTGGTCGCCATTCAGGTCGTAGTCAAACGAATGGCTGTAGGTGTAATGCCCCTCCACCTGCGGCTCCGCCTGCCTTGTGCCGCACGACGCCACCATGACCGTCGCCGCAACCAGAATCGGCAGCACGCATTGTCTTGCAAGTTTCTTCATATCGTTCTTTTCCATTTATTTTAATGTCATTTCCGCTCAACTTGTCGCCGCCGACCTCCATGCCTGAGGTTTGACGGGCGTTCACCGAGGTCAGTTTTGCGGCCGCGTTTCCGTCACCACCGGCAGATACTCTGTCGGCGAGGTGTGGAGGCCTGTGCGCCGCGCAAACCCGTAGGCGTGTACGGCGTGCGTGAGCCAGCTGCGGGGGATGCGCATCTTCAGGCGCCCTTCCGTCCGATTGACGGGATCGGAAAGCAGAAACCCCTCCTTGTCGGGACAAAAGACGGCGAGATAGACGACTTCGGCCTTGTCGCTCCGCAGGGTGGGGTCGAAATCGACTCGCAGCACGCCCCCCTTGCTGAGGGTGAGATTTGCGAACCGCGGTGCCGGGACGATACCACGACTGACAACAAGACGGGGATAGTCGATATTGTCGCCGTCGAGATTATTGCCGTTGACACTGATGAACACATTGTGCTCGAAGCTCTTGGCTCGTAGCGCCTCCTTGTGGAAGCCGATCTTGATGGCGGGAAGGAGATGGTGGGCGAGTGTGGACAGGACGCCGAACTTGCTGCGGCTGGCATAAACTCTCGACCCTTTCTTGGGCGCAGTGTACTTCTTTGCCACAGCGCGCACCCGCTGTTTCCCGTTTACCACATAGAAGACCTGATCGCCGATGGTGCCGTGTTTCAAACCGTTTTTCGTAATTGTTGCCATATTGGGTTGATGGTTAAAGGTTTACTTCGATTCAAGGTTTATGTTGTTGTCTTTATGCTACGCTGGCAATGCTGTGGCTAGTGAAATATCGGAAGTATATCGAAGATGCATCGAAGGGGCACTGAAGGGGTATGGGAGAAACCTCGGAGGGACATTGGAGCTAAACGGTTAGAGATACGTCCGAGATACAGTAGTGATTCGGAAATAATACGGAAATGATATTGTTTAACAGCTGATTGCGTGCATCTTACATGCAGCACATCTAATACCAGATGCCATCGCGGAACTTCCCGATAACACCATCATACGATTGATATATAGCACCTTATATCCAAACATCGGCTTTAATATTCTGTTTGCAAAGATAATAATTTTTTTCGCAATAAACAAGCGGTTTTCGATTTTATTTCAACCTTTCAATAAAATTTATTATCTTTGCACCTCCATTGAGCCAATTTCCTGGAAACAAAATAACAACAATAAAAGAAAACAATGAACGACAAAATCAAAACCTTACGTGACAGCGCCGGAATGCGCTGGACGGCGCTTCTGCTTTTGGCTTTGGCCATGTTCTGCGCCTACATTTTCATGGACATCCTGTCGCCCATCAAGGACCTCATGCAGGAACAGCGTGGCTGGGACAGCGAGGCTTTCGGCACCATGCAGGGCGCCGAGACCTTCCTCAACGTCTTCGTCTTCTTCCTCATCTTCGCCGGCATCATCCTCGACAAGATGGGTGTGCGTTTCACCGCCGTACTCTCCGGCGCCGTGATGCTTTTCGGCGGATTGATTAAGTTCTACGCCGTGAGCGACGCCTTCGTGGGCACAAGCCTTGAAACCTGGTTCACCAACAACCTGAACTACATACCCGGATTCGACGAACTGGGCGTGAGCCCGTTCTACCGCGGCATGCCCGCCAGCGCCAAGCTGGCCGCCATCGGCTTCATGTTCTTCGGATGCGGCGCCGAGATGGCCGGCATCACCGTCAGCCGCGGTATCGTGAAATGGTTCAAGGGTCGCGAGACCGCCCTCGCAATGGGCTCTGAGATGGCTCTCGCACGTCTCGGTGTGGCCACCTGCATGATCTTCTCGCCCTTCTTCGCCAAACTTGGCGGCGAAGTCCACGTTGACAACTCCGTCAAATTCGGCGTGGTGCTGCTCTGCATAGCTCTTATCATGTTCGTGGTTTACTTCTTCATGGACAAGAAACTGGACAGCCAGACGGGCGAAGCCGAAGAGAAAGACGACCCGTTCAAGATCTCCGACATCGGCAAGATACTCAGCAGCCTCGGTTTCTGGCTGGTGGCTCTCCTCTGCGTGCTCTACTACTCCGCCATCTTCCCCTTCCAGAAATATGCCGTCAACATGCTTCAGTGCAACCTGACGCTCACCCCCGCCGACGCCAACACCTTCTGGGGTAGCGGCTCGGTGACCATCGTGCAGTATGTGGTCATGCTTATGGTGGCCGTCTGCTCGTTCGCCAGCAACTTCTCCAAGAAGAAAGGCGTGAAATACGGTCTTATGGGCCTCGCCGTGATTGCCCTGGTGGTTTACTGCTACATGGGTTACATGCGTGGCACCGCCGAAACCATCTTCGCCGTCTTCCCGCTCCTGGCTGTCGCCATCACCCCGATACTGGGCAACTATGTTGACCACAAGGGCAAAGCCGCCTCGATGCTTATGATTGGCTCCATCCTGCTTGTGGCTTGCCACCTGACTTTCGCCTTCATCCTGCCGCTCTGCAAAGGCAGCGCCGTCGGCGGAACCGTCGTGGCATACGTCACCATCCTGGTGCTCGGCGCCTCCTTCTCGCTGGTGCCCGCCGCCCTATGGCCCTCGGTGCCCAAACTCGTTGACGAGAAAATCATCGGTTCGGCATACGCTCTCATCTTCTGGATTCAGAACATCGGCCTCTGGCTCTTCCCGCTGCTTATCGGCAAGGTGCTCACCTCGACCAACCCCGAAGGCACCGCTGCCCACGAGCTCAACTACACATGGGCACTGGTCATGCTCGCCTGCCTCGGTGTCGCCGCCCTGCTCATCGGCATCTACCTCAAAGCCGTTGACAAGAAGAAAGGTCTAGGCCTCGAGGAACCGAATATCAAATAGCAAGCTTAATAAGCGTTAAATCGCTAACATTCAATCACAAAAACGCCCGAATGCTTACTTTTCGGGCGTTTTTTGTTTGTATTTTAGTTTGATTTATTATTTTTGCACTTTTCTGTTGGAAACCTAACCAACGTATATATACATAAATATGGAAAATACAATTTTTACACCTTGCAAAATCGGACCCATTGAGCTCCGTAACCGTAGTATCCGCTCGGCGGCATTTGAGAACATGTGCGAAGAATATCGTCCGTCGCAGATGCTGTTTGACTACCACACCGCCGTGGCACGCGGAGGCATCGGTATGACCACCGTGGCTTACGCCGCCGTGAGCCAGAGCGGCCTTTCGTTCAAAGGTCAGCTGTGGATGAAGAAGGAGATTGTGCCGGAACTGAAAAAACTGACCGACGCCATACACGCCGAGGGTGCAAAAGCTTCGATACAGCTGGGTCACTGCGGCAACATGACCCACCGCGCCACCTGCGGCCAAACTCCCATCGGAGCCAGCACGGGATTCAACCTCTACTCGCCCACCGTCGTGCGCGGCATGAAGGAGAGCGAGATAATGCAGCTGATTGAGGACTTCGGAACCGCCGTAGGCCTCGCCAAAGAGGCGGGATTCGACTGCGTGGAGATACATGCCGGCCACGGCTACCTGATAAGCCAGTTTCTCTCGCCCTACACCAACCACCGTCACGACAAATGGGGCGGCTCGCTCGAAAACCGCATGCGCCTGATGCAGCTGGTCATAAAGAAAGTGCTCGAGGTGGCCAACAAAGAGATTGCCGTTGTGGTGAAGACTAACATGTACGACGGTTTCAAGAGCGGCATGCAGGTGGACGACTGCATCAAGGTGGCCCAGGAGCTGGAGCGTCTCGGTGTTGACGCGTTGGTGCTGACCGCCGGATTCGTGAGCAAGGCCCCGATGGAGGTGATGCACGGCGCGATGCCCCTGAAAGCTATGGCACACTATATGGACATGTGCAAGTTCTGGTGGCTGAAAGCCGGATTGGCAGTTGCTGGCCGTATGATGGTTCCGACCGTTCCATATAAAGACCTCTACTTCCTGGAGACCGCCAAGAAGTTCCGCGCAGCGTTGAAAATGCCGCTGATATATGTGGGCGGAGTGACGTCGGAAGCCACTATGCAGAAGGTGCTTGACGAGGGCTTTGTGGCCTTCCAGATGGCTCGCACCCTGGTGCGCGACACCGACTTCATGAACAAAATCAAGAGCGGCGAGCAGAAATGCAGCGAATGCGGACACTCCAACTACTGCATCGGCCGCATGTACACCCTCGAGATGAAATGCCACTCCTGCGTGAAGAACCTGCCGAAAAAGCTGGAAAAAGAGGTGGAGGTGCTGGAAGCCGAGGTGAAGAAGAGCAATAAATGAGTGAATAGTGCCCGGTGACCAGATACAAGTAAATAAAAGACACTCATTCAGGTCACAGATCACAGGTCACAAAAAAAATATAAAATGAAAGACATCAAAGGCTACAACGCACTTGTTACCGGAGGCACCTCCGGCATGGGATGGGAATACTGTCAGCAACTGGCCGCCAAAGGCTGCAACATACTGATGGTGTCAATCCAACAAGAGCAACTGGAAAAACTACCCAAAGAACTGACCGAAAGATACGGAGTGAAGGCGTGGGGCCTGTATATGGACCTCTCAAAAGACACGGCGGCCCGCGAGGTGTGGGACTACTGCCAAGAACAGAAAATAGAGATCGACATACTGATAAACAATGCCGGTATGTTCTTCTTCCACGAACTCGACCCCGAAACTCAAGGCAAGGCCATCACCATGCTGCAGTTGCACATCATGACACCCACACGCCTGGTCATGCTGTTCGGCGAAGCCATGAAGGAGCGACGCAGAGGCTATATCATTCATGTGTCGTCGCTGGCGGCCAAACTGCCAGTGCCGGGCATAACCTTCTACTCGGCCACAAAAGCCTATCTGAAGAGTTTCTCGAAGTCGATGTATTTCGAGTTCCGCAACTACAACGTAGGATGCACCACCGTGTTGCCTGGCGCGATAGCCACTCCGCTCTACGGTTTGAAGCCCAGCCTTATGAAGCTGGGAGTGAACGTGGGAGTTATCAGCACTCCAAGATGGTTGGTGAAGCGAGCCATAAGCGGAATGTTGCACAAACGCCACTATGTGAAACCGGGCGCGATGAACTACTACCTGCCTGTGCTCATCAAGCTTCTGCCCAACTGGCTGGAGATGAAGATTTGGAACAAATTCAGGAAGAAATAACAAGGTCGCACCATCATTAGACACTGATGAAAACTATCGTTGTAACAGGATGTACCGGTTCGGTGGGAAGCGCAGCGGTGAAGATGCTGCGGGAGAAAGGCTACAACGTGATAGGTACCACCCGTCGTGAGCCACGCGAAGGTGAGCGCACTTTGAACCTCGGCTCGCTGCAATCCATAGTGCAGTTTGTAGAGAACCTGAAAGCCGACGGCATAAAAGTGGACGGACTCCTGAACAATGCAGGAACGATGGAGAAAACCTTTGGCATGAACGACAACGGTTTCGAACGCGTCATAGGCACCAACTATATAGGCACATACCTGCTCTCTCGTCTTATGATACAGGCGATGGGCAAAGATTTGCGCGTGGCCAACACTGTGTCGCTGACTTGCTATATCGCCAAGTTCGACAAGAACTTCTTCAACGTGACCGAACAAAACTATAGCCAGCTCGGCACCTACGGTAACAGCAAATACGCTGTCATGCTTTTCTCGCAAGAGTTGGCGCGCCGTACGGGAAACCAAGTGAACATGACCGACCCGGGTGTGGTGAACAGCCGTATGCTGCACATGGATCGCTGGTTCGACCCACTGGCTGACGCCATCTTCCGCCCCTTCTGCAAAAGTGCTGAAGGCGGTGCCACTCCAGCTATAAACGCAGTAACCACCGACTGCACCATGCAGCTGTTCCGGGGGAACAAACACAAAAACATTCCACACAAATGGCAGAACCACGAACTGGCCGAGTGGCTCTGGAATGAAACAGAAAACCAACTAAAAATCAAGGGTATAATATTATGATCAATTATCTGCTTAACCACTTCGACTGGTTGCTCGTAGGCATGACCGCCACCGCGGTTTTAGTATTTGTTTGCCTCTTCTTTGTGGATGCCGGCTACGGCAAATTCTATACCAACAAATGGGGGCCCGCCGTACACAACAAACTGGGTTGGGTGTTGATGGAAGCTCCGTCGTTTATCCTGATGCTGGCGTTCTACATCGCATGGGCCGACAAAGCCGCCCTCGTTCCGCTGGTGTTCCTTATCCTCTTTGAACTGCACTATTTCCACAGGTCGTTCATATTCCCGTTGCTGCTTAAAGGCAACAGCCGCATGCCATTGGCCATAGTGCTGATGGGTATGGTGTTCAATAGCCTCAACGCCTTCATGCAGGGGGGATGGCTGTTTTATCTGGCTCCCCAAGGCCTATCTGGACAATTGTTTGACTTATCGCCAATGAATTATGGCACAGAATGGCTTACATCACCACAGTTCATCATCGGCACCATCGTCTTTTTCGCTGGCATGATGACCAACATGCACTCCGACAACGTAATACGGCACCTGCGCAAACCTGGCGACACCAATCACTACCTCCCCAACAAGGGTCTTTACCGCCAGGTGACCAGCGCCAACTACTATGGCGAGTTCGCCGAGTGGTGCGGTTTTGCGATTCTGACATGGTCGTTGAGCGGATTGGTGTTCGCAATATGGACATTCGCCAACCTTGGTCCTCGCGCCCACCGCATCTATAAACGCTACCAAGCCGAGTTCCCCGAAGAGATGGCTGCTCACCCCAGGAAAAGGATGATACCTTATATATGGTAATTTAGAAAAACGGTAATCGGAATCTTGATATTCACAAACTCTCTACTGAAATGAAAAAATTGAACATCGCAGCCTTGACGCTGCTACTGCTTTTGCCAACTATAACCAACAGCCAGACAAAGAAATACGTACCCTATGGCAAGATGAACACCTGGTGTGTGCGCGACATCAAAGAGAGCGGCATCATAGGTGGCAAGACCAAGCGTATATACAATATCGGCCCTGGCGACACCATTCGCGAAAATAAACCATACAGAGGCCACACCCCATGGAGTTCGTCAAATGCTTACGCCAAGGTATCAGGTGTCACTAAGACATCGTGCACCGTGGAACCCGACAAGAGTTGGGACGGCTCGCTCTGTGCGAAGCTAGAGACCAAAATCGAGGAGCTGAAAGTACTCGGCATCAACATCAAGATATTGGTGAGCGGTTGTATCTTCTATGGCAACATCTTTGAACCAATACCGACAGCAAACAACCCATACTCGAAGATGAATTGGGGTGTGCCGTTCACCGAGCGTCCCAAAGCTCTGGTACTTGACTACAAATCGGCCATGCCGAACAAAGGCACTCTGACAAAATACAAAATCACCACCCACAGTACCTCTGCGGGAGACGATGCCCATGAGATAACATTTGTGTTGCAGAAACGTTGGGAAGACGAAGACGGTCATATCCATGCGTTGCGAGTGGGTACAGCCATGACCAGGATAGAGCATCCGTCGTCGGGTTGGGTAAAGAACTTCCGCGTACCTGTAATTTATGGCGACGCCACGAAGAATCCCGGCTACAAAGATTATATGAAATTCGGTCCCAAAGGTCTCACCTACTATGCCAAGAACAGCAAAGGCAAAGTGGTGAAGATTGAAGAGGAAGGCTGGGCAGAGCCAAACGAAACACCCACGCACGCTATGATGATTATCGGAGCGTCTGTACACGAGGCATGGGTGGGCACGCTAGGTAACACTATATGGATCGACAATGTAGCGTTGGAGTATTAAGATGTTCCATAGAGATAAAGCCAGAGCGGGGCTTTCCGTCAGGAAAGCCCCGCTCTGGCTTATTGGGAAACTCTGTTGTCAAAGGCTATTGTAAGATGGGGTGAAAGTGTCGCCGAGGTTGAAGTTTCCTGTGGTGAGTCCCTTCTTGAGCCAGCGGGTGCGCTGGGCTGACGTGCCGTGATTAAAAGTCTCTGGAGTAGCATAACCACGAGCCTTCTTCTGCAGGTAGTCGTCACCTATCTTGCCAGCGGCATTGATGGCTTCTTCTATATCTCCGTCCTCGAGCGAGCCGAACATCTTATTCTCGTGATAGCCCCAAACGCCTGCGTAAAAGTCAGCTTGCAGTTCAAGACGCACACTAATTTGATTGCTCTCCTCCTTTGATACAGAGGCCATCTTGCGATGGGCGTCGTTAAGGGTTCCAAGCAAGTTCTGTACGTGGTGACCAACTTCGTGTGCAATGACATAGGCGTAGGCGAAATCACCGCCCGCACCGATGGTCTTGTGCATCTCGGCAAAGAAGTCGAGGTCGATATAGACGCTTCGGTCGGCGGAGCAATAGAACGGTCCCGACGAAGAAGAAGCACCGCCACAACCGCTTTGTACGCTACCCTTGAAAAGTACTAGCTTGGGCGGTTCGTAGGTGCGTCCCATTTTCTTGAACAGCTCCGACCACACATCCTCGGTGCTTGCAAGTACCTTGCTGGCGAACTCCTCGAACTCTTTTTCCTGCTCGGTCGCGACAAATTCGGTTCCCTCCACCTGTTGGCTGCTAATTTGCTGAAGGGCTGAACTCGGGTCCTTGCCCATAAGGAGTGCGATAAGTGCTATGACTATAGCGCCGCCGATACCGCCACCTAAGGCTACCTTTCCGCCTTTTCCACGACGGTCTTCAACATTGGTACTTTTTCTTCTACCTGAGAGATCCATAAAATAATTTTCTTAATATTAAATTGCGACAGTGAATAATACAAATGACTTACTTATTGCTCAACATTCACGATATAATAGTTTTTCTTGCCTTTCTGGAAAAGCAAAAGTCCCGACTGGAGGATGTCGCTCGCAGTCACCTTGTAGTCCTCCCCTATCTTCTGTTTGTTGAGCGAGATGGAGTTCTGCTTGAGCTCGCGACGTATCTCGCCTTTGGAGGCGAACATTGCGGTTTCGGCAGCGCAGAGGTCGATGGCGCTGACGCCCTGATCGAGAAGGCTGCGGCTGACGGTGAACTGCGGGACACCGTCGAACACAGAAAGCAGGGTTGCGCGGTCGAGGGTGTTGAGCTGCTCGGTGGTGCCTTTGCCGAAGAGGAGTTCGGAGGCTGCGACGGCGGTCTCGTAGTCCTTGACGCTGTGGACGCGGCAGGTGATATCCTTCGCGAGAGCCTTCTGGAGCACACGACGTTCGGGCGCCTGAGCATGTTCGGCTTCGAGGGCTTCTATCTCTTCCTTCGAGAGGAGAGTGAAGATACGGATATAGCGAGCGGTGTCGATATCGGAGCAGTTGAGCCAGAACTGGTAGAACTTGTAGGGCGAAGTCTTCTCGGGGTCGAGCCAGACGTTGCCGCCTTCGGTCTTGCCGAACTTGGTGCCGTCGGCCTTGGTGATGAGGGGGCAGGTGAGTGCGTAAGCCTCGCCACCTTCCATACGACGGATAAGCTCGGTGCCGGTTGTAATGTTGCCCCATTGGTCGGAACCTCCCATCTGGAGGCGGCAGTTCTTGGTGCGGTACAGAGTGAGGTAGTCGAACCCCTGAAGGAGCTGATAGGAGAACTCTGTGAAGGAGATGCCCGTCTCCATGCGTTTCTGCACAGAGTCTTTAGCCATCATATAGTTGACGGTAATATGCTTACCTACATCACGAATAAAGTCGAGGAAAAGGTAATCTTTCATCCAGTCGTAGTTGTTGAGTATCTCTGCTCCGTTTACGGGGTTATCGAAGTCAAGGAATTTCTCAAGTTGCTTCTTTATGCAGTCAACATTATGCTGTACCTCCTCTGGAGTGAGAAGCTTACGTTCTGCAGCTTTGAATGAGGGGTCGCCAATCATGCCGGTAGCGCCACCCACAACGGCGAGGGGTTTGTGTCCGGCAAGCTGGAGATGCTTGAGAAGCATGATGCTCACAAGGTGACCGATATGGAGTGAATCAGCGGTAGGATCAATTCCCACGTATGCAGTGGTCACCTCTTTGGCGAGTTGTTCCTCGGTACCAGGCATCATGGTGTGAATCATGTTGCGCCACTGAAGTTCTTTGACTAAATCTGTATTCATTTAACGAATTTACTCTTTAGAAAGGTTGATACAATTAAATATAAAAGGGGGTGTCGGTCGGAAAGCCGCACCCCCTTTGTCTTATCAAGTCATTGTTATTTGACAACGAGTTTGGAAGTAGTGGTGGCTTTGCCGCAAACAACATTAATCAGATAAACACCCTTGCGGAGGTTCTGGCAGTTGATCTGCTTCTTATAGCTGCCAGCATCGATGTGACCAAGGTTCTCGGTTGACACAACCTTACCACTCATGTCATAGACACGCACGATGGTGTTGCCGCTCTCCGAGAGGTTGATATCAAGTGTAGTGTAGGATGTTGCAGGATTGGGATAGATTGACACAGTGGTTTTTCCAGCTGCCACGACCTCTGGAACTCCAAGGAATTCGGGATCTACAACCGTGTTGTTGGTATCAGTAACATATTTGTCGTCTCTGAATATGCCGCGACCGTAGGTTCCGAAATACATTGCATAAGGATATTTGGTCTTCACGAAGACATTGTTCTCCTCGTTGATGCCGTTGTGGGTAAGCAAGGCGATGCTCTTAAGCGTGTCTATCTGCTGACGAATGGCCGTCACTATAACCCCATTAAACTCGCCATATACCTGCCAATCAGGGGTAGAGGCGAATGAGCTTTCAGAAGACACAAAGACACCGTCTTCGGTACCGACATAGACTTCGCCCTGAGTGTATTCAACCATAGCGGAATAAACCGGTATCTTGGCGTTGGCAACGGATTTCGCCTGTGCGGTATAGTTCGCCTGACCAGCATTGTCAAAGAGAATCACGTTCGGCTCGGAATCGTCTTCGCCGCCAAAAGTGACAATCAAACGATCCTCGCCGTCACGCGGATCGATGCACAAAGATGTAATCGGGCGGGAGAAATACTTGTTGCCGTTGAACATCAGAGTGTCCTTGATCATTTGACAACTGTTGGAGAGGTAGTTGAAATACAGACCTACAGCGTTATTTGTATCGTTTATTTCAATGCTGTTCAAACCTCTATTGCGGAGGATGAAGTATGCGTTGTTGGCACTGTCGGAAACGACTGCATAAGCTGCATCGCCATTTTGGGACATAGCGACGTGACGAATATCATATCCTTCGGTAGCGTTGACGATGAAAAGCTTGGCCCATTCCATTGAGGCGCTATAGTTGCCCATTCCGTGTTCTTCGGACGACCACACCCTTCTGAAGTCCATCGGATTCCAAGCCATCAGTGCAGTGCTCATAATGTTCTTGGCGCCAGATCTGTATTTTGCCGTAAGAATAGCTCTGCTATGGTATGGCGAACGGACCTTGATATGCATGTTGGTGTTAGTGAGCACAAAATCCTCAGTGAAAGTGTATTCAAACGGATAGCCGAAGAACGAGGGATGCGAAAACACCATCTTGTCGCCTGCCTGAATGGTGAACGGCAACTTGTTGAAGACAGAGTCAATGATGTTACCAGAGAAATCCATAGAATCCTTTTTGTTCAGTTGGATTCTCTCCTCACCACGAATCACAACGCCCAAAGTGTCTATATGTACGGTCAGTGAATCCTTTATCTCGGTATTATTCATGGTTTCCCACAAAACGAGGGAGGGTTTGCTGTAACCGATAGCCGGGACATTGCTGAAAAAGCCCTCACCGGTGGTCCAAGTCTGGGTTTGGTTGTAGTCGCTGTAGTCTTTGTAAGTACGGCCAAACTGCAGGTCCTCAGCGGAAACCATCAATCCGCGAGCCTCTGTCGGAAGAGCTCTCTGGAAGCGGGAGGCAGCACAAGCAGCACCACTACCTGTGAAGATGATATTGGCGCTGTGGTTAACCTCGGCATCGTTGGAGCCGGAACGGGAGGCCAAGAACGGAGAGGCCAAATCTGTGGCGCCCATAATCAGCGAGCCGTCGGGGCACACCGCGAAATCGACGACTGGCACTGTGTTCAATCCATACGAGATGTTCTCAAAATAGTTCATGGTTGTGCTGTGATATACACCGCCGTTGGTTGCAATGAAAAAGGATTCACCGCTCTGCAGAATCTGCTTGATGCCAGAGTGGACAGCGATCGGGCTGTTGTAAACATAGGACATATAGTCGCCCATGTTGAGGGTTGCCTCACTGTAGGAATTGTTGGTCCACTGGAAGATGGAGTTCTCAATAAAACCACGTCCCGTCCAGATGTTCTCGCCGCCGACATAGATGGTCTTGGGGTCAACAGCATCGACTGTTATGGAGCCGCAGTTCTCGCCATTGCGGAGCGTTGAGAAAGGCCTGACCGACGAGGTGTTGAGTTTCAGCCAAGTCTGCTGGTCGCGTGAAAGGTAAACGCCGTCGAAGGCGCCGCTGGCCTTGAATACCAGAGCATAGAAATATCTTGCGTCAGAGGGAGCCACAGCTATCTTCACATTGCCACCGGCTTGTGCGAAAAGCGGCTCGTTGGTGGTGATGCAAACGGGATCCTGCACAGTGGCTTCGTTCTCAACATTCGAGATACGGTAAATTGCGCCGGGAATTGTAAAATAGAGCATCTTTCTTGTGGGGACAACCTCAAGGTCGCGTACCGCGCCGTCGAAAATCTTTGTGTAGGTTGCCCAGTCGTCGGAGGTGGTGTAGAGGCCGTTCTCGGTGGCGGCGAACTGACGATGGATGGAGCCGCTCTCATAGATGGCGATCTCATTGATGAAGTAGAAATCGCTGTTGTCGGCGGGGTCAACCAGCTGGGTGAAAGTTTCGCCCTGCAGTTTCCAGAGGCCGCGACCGCGCGAGGCCATGGCGGCGGTGTCGTTACCGTTGACATAACCTTTCTCACCGGTACCGATATACAGGGTTCCGTTGTCGCGTTTCACCATCGTGGTGATGGGGAGTGTGAGCTGGCTGCCGTCGGACAGATAGCATGGTACAAAGTTCCATTTGTCAAAGGCGTTGTTGGCGATTTTCTTGTAAAGTCCGCCCAGTGCCGTTCCAGCATAGATTGTTTCTCCGTCGACCAGCAAGGCTGAAACCCTACCGCCGATGTTGTCGGGACCGATTTCCTGCAAGTTCGAAACGTTGTAATTGGCCTTTGTCTGTGCACCTGCAACAGCCGAAAAGCAAACCATCAAACCTGCAAAAACCCCAAGAAGTAGTTCTTTACTTTTCATAAGTTATTATTGATTAATTTGTTATTCAAAAACATTATATATACGATAGGTAGCAAAGATACTATTTTTTTTTGTTTATCAAATCTTTTTACGAAAAAGTGTCTATATTTTAACGTAACAAACTCCAAATAAATGGATTATTTACATGAATCGTAAAACGGCCAGAATCTTTTGTCGAAGAGGGAAACATTTGAAGAAAATTTAACATGTCGACGGCATTCGGAAAAGATTTTTTTCGTATCTTTGCAGAGTTGAATTGAAGATTGTGGAATCTTGCAATGAGATATGGTTCAGTTGGTTGAATGACATACTTGGAATTCCACCCAACGCGATAAGGAAAAAGACAGCTTTTGCAACAGACTGAAAGACAGCAATAAAATTCCTTCACCTCCGTATCAAATACGTATCAACGCCGTATATGGTACGTATCATGTTCGTACCATGTTCGTACCACCTTCTTGTTACATATTAGGTATGTCCGAGTATGGGCCTAGTATTGTCAATGTGGTTGACGGGGGGGGATGATGGTTTGGGTTTGGGTTGGGTTTGGGTTGGATTTGGGGGTTGGTTTGGGGGTTGGGGTTAGGGTTGAGGTTAGGGTTGAGGTTAGGGTTGAGGTTTGTGTTAGGGGTTAGGGTTGGTTAGGGTTGGGGGGGTGGGATTAGGGTTAACTTTTTACAAAAGAAAATGACCTTACGAAAGAAAAAAATTTACGAAAGAAAAAAAACACTTTTTACAATAAACGAGCGTGTGTAACGTTTAATGATTGCTAAAAAAGATTGCTAAAAAAGATTTAGACATAGGAGAACAAAACTAAAACATCATACAATATGAACGAAACAGTGAACATACAGGAACTCAACGAGCGCATCGAGCGCGAGAGTGCCTTTGTCGATGCGCTGGTCATGGAACTGCGCAAAAACATCATCGGACAGAAACACATGGTGGAGAGCATGATGATTGGATTGCTGAGCAACGGACACATTCTGCTCGAAGGTGTGCCGGGATTGGCCAAGACACTCACTATCACAAGTCTTGCACAGGCGATAGACGCCAAGTTCAGCCGCATACAGTTCACACCCGACCTGTTGCCGGCCGACCTGATCGGTACGCTGATTTACAGCCAGAAGAACGAGAACTTCATGGTGAAGAAAGGACCTATCTTCTCGAACTTCATCCTAGCGGATGAGATTAACCGTGCTCCGGCGAAGGTGCAGAGCGCACTGCTGGAGGCTATGCAGGAAAGACAGGTGACCATAGGTGAGGCGACCTACAAGCTGGACGAGCCGTTCCTGGTGATGGCGACCCAGAACCCCATCGAGCAGGAGGGCACCTACCCCCTGCCCGAGGCACAGGTCGACCGTTTCATGCTGAAGGTGGTCATCAACTATCCGCAGCGCGACGAGGAGCGCCAGATACTGCACAAGAGCATCCACGGCGAGTTCGAGAAGCAGCGCCCCATACTGAAACCCGAAGACATCATCAAGGCGCGCCAAGTTGTGGCCGACGTCTATATGGACGAGAAGATTGAGAACTACATCACCGATATAATCTTCGCCTCGCGCTATCCCGAGCAGTACGGCTTGGAGAAACTGAAAGGGCTAATAAGCTACGGAGCGTCGCCACGTGGAAGCATCAATCTGGCGCTTGCCGCACGGTCGTATGCGTTCATCAAACGCAGAGGGTATGTGATTCCAGAAGATGTCCGCGCTGTGGCAATGGATGTGCTGCGTCATCGTATCGGCCTTACATACGAGGCAGAAGCGGAAAACATCACCAGCGAAGAGATGGTGAACGAGATATTGAACCGCGTTGATGTGCCTTGATGAAGGACTAGTGGAGCTAGTAAAACTAGATAAACTAGACATACTAGAAACTAGAAAGTGCTATGGATCAAGATATACTGAAAAAGGTACGCAAGATTGAGATCAAGGCGCGAGGCCTCTCGCAGCAGATGTTCTCGGGCGAGTACCATAGTGCCTTCAAGGGTCACGGAATGGCGTTCAGCGAGGTGCGCGAGTACCAGTATGGCGACGATGTGCGCGATATCGACTGGAACGTTACGGCAAGGCTGAACCACCCGTATGTGAAGGTCTTTGAGGAGGAGCGCGAGATGACGGTAATGCTGCTGGTCGATGTGAGCGGCAGCAACCGATTCGGCACTCACCACCAGTTCAAGGAAGAGCTGGTGGCCGAAGTGGCGGCCACGCTGGCCTTCTCGGCCATACAGAACAACGACAAGGTGGGCGTGATAATGTTCAGCGACCGCATCGAGAAGTTCATCCCGCCCAAGAAAGGCAGCACCCACATACTGCGCATCATCAGAGAGCTCATCACCTTCCGCCCCGAAAGCAACGGCACCGACATCACCACAGCGTTGAAGTACTTCACCAACGTGATTAAGAAACGCTGCACGGCGTTCCTGCTGAGCGACTTCTATGACGAAGGCTACGACGAGGCGCTGAAGATTGCGGCCGAGAAGCACGACCTGGTCGCGATACGCATAGCCGACGAGAAGGAGAAACGGCTGCCCGACCTGGGACTTGTGAAGTTCTACGACCCAGAAAGCGCCACGACGCTGTGGGTTGACACCTCAAGCCGCGAGACACGCGAGCAGTTCGCCAAGACCTACTCGGCATACGAGAACGGAGTGCGGACGGTGATGAAACGCTACGGCATCGACAACACCGAGGTGCTGACCGGCGAAGACTTCGTGAAGCCACTGCTGAAACTGTTCAAAATGCGAGGGTGATAATGATTTATGTATTTCGAATGATGAAAAGAATCTTTTTACTTGTAGCCGCCCTGGCGGTTTGGACGTACACCTCGGCGCAGGCGCTCTATCAGCTCGACACCAACAACGTCACCATCGGCGACCAGGTGACGCTGAGCATCAGCGGAGTAGAGAACTACCGCACACTCGAAGAGCTGAACCAGAACGGTGTGGTCGCGTTGAAACAGTGGGAAGACACCGTCAAGCACATCCAGTACACCACCCTGACGAGCTTCGACGAAGGCGACCACAGCATAATGCTCGGAGCAGAAGACTCGCTGGTGCTGGTCGTTAACGACGTGGAAGGCGTCGATACGGTGAACGTGCAGATAAAAGACATCGCGCCCATCATCAAAGTGAGATATACCTTCTGGGAGATATTCCGCTGGATACTGCTCGGGTTGGCCATAGTCGCACTGATAGTTGCCATCGTGTTTGTCGTGAAACGGCTGAAGGCGCATAAACCCATAATAGAGCTGCACCCCGAACCAGTGATACCCCCCGACGAGCGGGCGCTGAAATCGCTCGAAGAGCTGCGACGCAAGGAGCTCTGGCAGGCCGGCAAGGTGAAGGAATACTACACCGACCTGACAGACATCGTGCGGAACTACCTGGAAGAGGCATGGAACATCAATTCCACCGACATGACGAGCGACGAGACACTCGAAGCCTACCACGACAGCCACGCCTACGACGAGACATGCGAGAGCAAACTGCGCCAGATGCTGCGCACTGCCGACATGGTGAAGTTCGCCAAGGGCGAGCCGCTCCCCAACGAGCACACCCAAGCTATGAGCCACGCCGTTGAGTTTGTCGATGCACTCGCCGAGAAAAACCGGCAGCAGGCGGTCAACGGCCAACAGTCAGTTCACAATAGTTAACAGACATCAGTTTAGTTAATAGATATCAGTTTACTGTAGTAGTTAGTTAATTTTTCAATTCGTAACAATGCACAATCTGACATTCCAACATCCGTGGGTTCTGTGGTTCCTGTTACTGGTGCCGCTGCTCGTGGCATGGTATATATTCAGATACCGCAAACAGAAGGCAGCCCTGCAGTTCTCCAACATCGGGTTGTTCAAGGGCTTCAACAAGACCCTCCGCCAACGGCTGCGCCACCTGCCATACGCGCTGCGGATGGTGGCCGTGATGGCGATAATAGTGGCGCTGGCACGCCCCCAGAGCCAGTTGAGCCGCGAAGAGATGAACGTTGACGGCATAGACATAGTGCTCGCCATTGACGTGAGCGGCAGCATGATGGCCGAGGACTTCAAACCCACACGTCTTGAAGCCGCGAAGAGCGTGGCCGCCGAGTTCATCAACGGTCGCAACGAAGACCGCATCGGATTGGTGGTTTTCGCCGGAGAAGCGTTCACACAAGTACCCGTAACCATCGACCACCACATACTCCTTTCGCAACTAGGAGCCGTCAGGAGTGGCACCATCCGCGACGGCACGGCCCTTGGCGACGGATTGGCGGTAGCCATAAACCGCATCAAGAACAGCGAAGCCAAGAGCAAGGTTATAATCCTGCTCACCGACGGAGTGAACAACCAAGGCAGCATCGACCCGCGTAGCGCGGCGGAGATGGCCGCCATGTATGGCATACGCCTATACACCATCGGAGTGGGTACCAACGGACGCTCCATTGCACACGCACCCGACGGCACAAGATACAACGTTGACTGCGAAATCGACGAGAAACTGCTCGAGCAGATGGCCACCACCACCGACGACGGACAATATTTCCGTGCCAGAGACAAGAAGACGCTGAAGAGCATCTTCTCGCAGATAGACGACATGGAGAAGACCAAGATAAACGTGACCCAATACCGCCAAACCAAGGACGAGTTCATGCCCTTCCTGATGATAGCCGTCATAGCCTTCGCACTGGAACTGCTGCTCGGAATGGCATATTTCAGAACCACACCGTGAGGATGTGTGAATTTGAAACATAGAACCTTAATCGAAAAACTACAATGATACACTTCCAACATCCCGACATACTTTACCTGCTCATAGCGGTGCCCGTGCTGGCGTTGCTCTGGGTTTTGATAGAATACCGCAAGCGCAAAAAGCTACTTCTGTTTGCCGACCGTCCGATGTTCGGGCGACTGATACCCGACCAATCCAAGGCCCGCCCCGTCATCAAGGTGACGCTGCTGCTGCTGGCGTTGGCACTGCTAATCATCACCTGGGCAAACCCGCAAGTGGGAAGCAAGATGGTGCAGGGCGACCAGAAAGGCAGCGACGTAGCCATCTGCCTGGATATCTCCAACAGCATGATGGCAGAGGACATACAGCCAAACCGACTGGAGCGCAGCAAACGCATAGTTGCCAACCTGCTGAACGGCCTTGGAGGTGACCGCGTGTCACTGGTTGTGTTTGCCGGCACCAGCTTCATCCAGATGCCACTTACCAACGACTACAGCGCTACCAAGATGTTCCTCGACCAGGTGAGCTGCGACCTCATAGCCACACAAGGCACAGCCATCGGCGACGCCATCGAGAAAGCGATGCAGACCTTCGGCTACGGTGACGAGAACCAGACATGGGTGAAGAAGAATTCACGAGCCATCATAGTCATCTCGGACGGAGAAAACTTCGAGGATGACGCGCGCTCCGCAGCCGCCAAGGCGCTGTCGGAAGGCATTGTAGTATGCACCATAGGCATGGGCAGCGAAGAGGGAGCGCCGATACCCAGATACAAAAACGGAGTACGCACAGGATTCAAATACGACCGTTCGGGGAACACCGTCACCACACGCATGGACGAGCAGACGCTCAAAGAGATAGCCAGTGCCGGCGATGGAGTGTATGTTCGCGCAGGCAACGTGAATGCCGGCATCGACAAAATCATAAACCGTATCGACCACCTCGAGAAAGACAACATGGGCAAGGCCATGTTTGCCGAATACGAGAGCCGTTATATGTACCCCCTCCTGGCCGCATTGTTCTGCCTGTTGCTTGAAATACTGATATTCGAACGCACCAACCACAAACTGAACCTCGACAAAATACTGAAACGCAAATGAAGCGACTTCTGATTTACATAATGATTGCCGCGATGCCACTGGCACTTCAGGCGCAGAACAGCAGCGCGCGGAAGCTGCTGCGCAGCGGCAACAAACAATACAAGAAAGAAAAGTACGACAACGCAGAGACATCCTATCGAAAGGCACTCTCGCAAGACACCGTATCGAGCACCTCACGCTACAATCTCGGCAATGCGCTGTATCGCAAATCGCAGAAGACCAAAGACGAAGCCTATTATGACGAAGCGATAAAGCACTACAGCGCAGCCCTGGAAGACCCCAAGATAAGCAACAAAAACAAAAGCCACGCATACCACAACCGCGGCAACAGCCACATGCAGAAAGGCCTTGCCAACCAAGAACAAGGACAACAGGAATTCCAGCAGGCCATCGGCGACTATCAGGAAGCCTTAAAGATTGACCCCAAAAACAAAGACACAAAATACAACCTCTCGCTGGCCAAGAAACTCCTTGCCAAAGCGCAGCAGCAAGGCGGAGGAGGAGGCGGTAGCGACAACAAAGACCAGCAAGACAAACAGGACCAGCAGAACCAGCAGCAGGACCAGCAAAATCAAAACCAGCAGCAACAGCAAGACCAGCAGCAACAAGACAAGCAAGAGCAACAGAAACAACAACAGCCATCCGAACCACAGAAGAAAGACGCCGAGCGACTGCTGAAGGCTATGGAAAACAACGAGAAGAAGACCATGAAAGAGCAGCAGGCAAAAGCCGTCCAAGCCCAAAGTGCGAGGATAGAGAAAGACTGGTGATTTTTAGTTTCAAGTTTTAAGTTTTTAGTTTCAAGTTTTAAGTTATTTTGCGGTGTTTAAGTTAAGAATATTTTTATTAGGCGCAATAATGCTACTCTTGGGTAGTGCCAATGCTCAGGAGATACGAGTGGAGGCACCCTCCACAGCATACGCCAACTCCCCCTTCCAAGTGAAGGTGATGGTGAGCGGCGGCGACTTCAGCGAATTCAAAGACCCCCAGTTCGGCGGCCTCCGTGTCCTGGGCAGAGGAAGCATGACCCAGATAGTGAACTGGAAGAAATCGCAAGGCTACACCTACACCGTGATGGCCGAGAGCGAAGGCACCGCCACCATCGGAGCCGCCAGCTGCGTTATAGAAGGGAAACGCTACAGCACGCAGCCACGTCAGGTGAAAATCGAGGCGGCCCGTCCGCAACAGCAGCAACGCCGCAGAAGCCCATACGGCAGCATGTTCGACGACGATGAAGAAGATCCGTTTGAAGCCATGCACAAGCAGATGCAGCAGATGATGCAGCAGATGGACCCCTACGCCGGAGCCGCTGCCCAGCAGCCCACCTACGACCCCGCCGGCAAGAACGACGCCGACGCCATCTTCGCCAAAATCAGTATCAACAAGACCAATCCCTACAAAGGCGAACAGGTGATACTGACCTACAAGATATACACACGCTTGGATTTCAGTTTGACCAGCGGCTTTCATGCACCCGAAAAGAAAGGCTTTTGGTCAGAGAACCTGCTGCTCGACCAGAAATACATAAAGCCCCAGCAAGAGACCTTGAACGGGAAACGCTACATTTCCTACGAGCTGGGGCGAGAAGCGCTGTATGCACAAGAGGACGGAAGTCTGAAGATTGACGTTATGGACCTGCCGATACAGGCAGTTTTCTACACCTCGCAACCCATCAACATAGGATTTTTCACCATACAGGCCTCCCGGCCCGACCCACAGCAGATAACCCTGAAGACAAACCCGCTCAACGTAAAGGTCAAGCAACTGCCCGGCGGTGCGCCGCAGAGCTTTGACGGAGCGGTAGGCACCTTCGACATAAGCGGCGGCGTGGACAAAAACCAGACACGAGTGAACGAGGCCATCACCTACAGCCTCACCATAAAAGGGCAAGGCAACCTGACGCTTATAGACAACCCACAGGTGGATTTCCCTAACATATTCGAAGCTTACGACCCCGAAGTGGAGGACAATATAAATCGCAATGCCAACGGCATCAGCGGCAGCCGCACTTTCAAGTGGGTGCTGATACCGCGCAGCGAGGGAGTTTATGAGATACCTGAATTCCAATTCACCTATTTCGACCCCGCCACCGACAAGTACGAGACGAGAACCATCGAGGCCCAGAAAATCACCATTGAGAAAGGCGACCCGAAGCTGATGCAGAATGCCTCGAGCGGCGACCACCACGGAGTCAAGGATGACATCAATTATATCAAGAGTGGTCAGCGGCCAGTGGCCGGAGGGCAGACAAAAGGAAACCTGTGGTTCTGGATTGTCGAAGCGATGATACTCATCCTGGCGCTCGCCACCTATCTTTTCTGGCATCACCGTCAGGAGGCCAACAAGGACATTGCAGGAGTGCGCCTGCGCCGAGCCACTCGCGAAGCCAAGAAACGCCTACGCCGAGCAGAGAAGCACATGCACACAGGCGACGACGAGAAGTTCTATGAAGAGATATACAAGGCCATCTGGGGTTGTCTGGCCGACAAGTTCAACATCTCGCTGTCGAAACTGAGCAGCGACACCGTGCAGGACTGCCTGAAGGAGAAATCAGTGCCAGAAGAGCGGCAGGCGATAATAAACGACACACTTAAAGAGGTTGACTTTGCACGCTTCGCACCAGGCGACAGCAGCCAAAAGAAACAATCAATATACAACAAGGCGCTCGACATGATACGCACACTCAGCTTCGCAGTAGCGATGCTTTTCGCGATGGTGGCGACAGCTTCGCCGCAACTGGAGAATTATGAGGATTCTGAGAAATCTGAGTATTCTGAGGATTCTGATTATTCAGAGCAATCTGAATTGGCAGATGGGCAAGAGCCTCAACTGTCGGGCAGTTTTGCCGACGGCAACGCCGCCTATAGAGCAGCACGCTACCAAGACGCAGCAGCCATATACGGAGCCTTGGTGGCAGAGGGCAACCGCAGCCATGAGCTGTACTACAACTACGCCAATGCCTTGTACCGCACCGCCGACTTTCCCGAAGCGATACTCTACTACGAGAAGGCGCTGCGGCTGAAACCCGGCGACCGCGAGACCAAGGAGAACATAGCACTCGCCAACACAAAGATAGCCAACAACATCACGCCCGTGCCGAAGCTTTTCATCACACGCTGGCATGACAACGCCATACGCGACCATACCGCCGGATTCTGGCTGATATGGATAGCTGTGTTGACGGCCTTGCTGGCCGTTGCGGTAGTGGTGTTTTTGCTCACGCCGCTCTACGGGTTGCGCAAAGGCGCCTTCTGGATGGCGGTGGCGGCCGCCGTCGCCATCGTGCCCCTCGCCTACACTGCCATCGCATCGAACCGCTACTGGAGCCATCCCAACGAAGCCATCGTGATGACCACCATGATTAACGTGAAAGGGTCGCCCGATGCAGGGAGCGTGGACAAGTTTGAACTGAACAGCGGCACCAAGGTGACCATAGAAGACCAGATAGACCGCTGGCTCAAAATCGAAGCCGCCGACGGCAATACAGGATGGGTTGAAGAGAAGGATGTGGAGAGGGTTGATTAGTTTCTAGTTTCTAGTTTTTAGTTTCTAGTTTCAAGTTTTGGGGGTCAGGTTTTGGGGGGTAGTTTCAAGTTTTTAGTTTCTAGTTTCAAGTTTTTAGTTTTCGAATAATGACCATAGCAGAACACGAAGGGATAGTGGTAAAATCGGAGATAGGCGAGGTGACGGTGCAGATAGAGGCACAGTCGGCCTGCTCTAGCTGCGAGGCGCACGGCAAATGCGGTTTCGCCGAGAGCAAAGCCAAAGAGATAGCCATACGCACCAAAGAGTGGCAAGAGTACAAGGCAGGCGACCGCGTAAGCGTCGGCATCAACAAAAGCCTGGGGCTTAAGGCAGCGGCCATAGCGTACATACTTCCCGGTGCCCTGATGATTGCCGTCTTCATAGTTCTCAACCATTATGTGGGAGACCTGTGGAGCGCTATCGCCACCTTGGCCTTCATCGCCGCCTATTGGGGCATACTGGCGCTGTGCCGCAACCGCCTACAGGGACAGTTCACCTTCAAACTCAGCAAGACGGATTAGTAAAAATGTGTATCTTTGCAACGTCAAAAAACATTTGCAATGACTAACGATAAATCACACGAGGAGACAGAGAACCCGATGGTTAACGAACCCGTATCGGTGTACGACGCCGTTGCGAGAAAACGAGTTTTCTCGGAAGACGAGCTGTCAAACGGAATCTCGTTGGAAGAGTCGAGACGGCGTGTCAGCGAAATGATTTATAATTTCTACCACACGGAGGCATGAGAATCATCATTGACTAGACTGTACACTTGTCTATCGAGAGTTTCTACCGTGCCGCCATGCACAATCACATCACTTTGACATTTGAGACGGTGGAGAATAAAAAAACCGTCTGTACGATTCTATTGCCGACCTGCGGTACTATCACAAAATATACCCCAAGGCTTATATGAAACAGGAATGGGCAGATGCCGGATGGCAAGAGTTCATTTGTGAGGACTTTCATTTTGCCTACGAGTCCGGATTCGATGCCTCAGGCGAGGAAATAGTCTATGTCCACGATGCCATACACAGTCTGAACTACCACTAAAAAATTGATGGATGAGGTGGGATGGATGAACTTCATCCCACTTTTGTTTTACTTTCATCCCACTTTCTTTAAATCGAGATCTTACTTTTCTCCTACTTTGCTCTTACTTTTGTCTTACCTGTCTCTTACTTTTCTCTTAGCCAGTTCTTACGTTGGACCTAGCCAGGTAGTACCTAGTACTAGGCTAGTGCTAGGCTAGTGCTAGGCTAGTGCTTACTTTTGTCTTACTTTAGTTAAACATCGAAAAAATCGAAATTGAAACTCGCTTCGCTGTTTCTTCTGGATTGATTGCGAAAGATTGCTAAAACTGCGAAATCTTGCGAAAATTCTTTTTAAACATCGAATTATTTTAAACATCGAAAAACACGAAAAAAGACGAAAAAGGCTACGCTTCACTTGCCTTATGGGTGGGGATTGCGAAAGATTGCGAAAACTGCGAAATCTTGCGAAAATTCTTTATAAACATCGAATTATTTTAAACATCGAAAAACACGAAAAAAGACGAAAAAGGCTACGCTTCACTTGCCTTATGGGTGGGGATTGCGAAAACTCGCGAAAAGGGCGAAAAACTGCGAAAATTCTTTTTAAACATCGAATTATTTTAAACATCGAAAAAGACGAAAAAAGCGAAAAAGGCTTGTGCTTCGCACTCGCCGAAAAAGTGTTGTTTGCTGATTTCGGTTGTCACTTTTGTGGCATGAGAATGATTAGAGTTGACGTTTTTTCTTTGATGACGAAAAAGTAAGGGAGATAATTTGTCACCTATTGTTTTTTGTCGTATCTTTGCAACCGCTTACGAGAGTTACGTGAGTATGCGAGAAAAGCATTGCTAAAATGTCCTTGTATCGAAATTCGCCAAGTTTCATTGAGGAGGGACTGAGCATTTATGCTTTCGCTTGTGCGTGTATGTATCCACATACCGACAGGCGTGAGATATGTTCCATAAGGCCCCGTTTCCTCAAAGGTGTTTGGCGATACCTAGATACAGACGGACATGAGCACATAAGTCTCATGCCTTTCTTTTTGTACGTATATGTCCCGTTGGAGACTTGGGGGTCTGATTTTATTATAGAAGTTTAACTAACTCAAAAAAACATAACACTATGGGCAAAACAATTTACATTCTTTCTTGCACATCCACCAAAGACAAGGATGCCAAGACAGTCGAAACGCTCTACACAGGGCCAATGTTCGTGAAAGGACTCGCATACGCCAAGCGCCATCACGCAAAACACATTCTTGTAATCGGCGGAGTTTGCAAATCCGAAGTTTACGAACTCAGCGATCCAGCAACGTATTACGAAGGATTGTTAATTGACAAGCTACCAAAAGCCGACCGTTTGAAACTGGCCAAGAAGCGGCTGGACAACCTAAAAGCCAAAGGTTGCGACACCGAAAACGACACGTTCATCTTCCTGACGGGAAAAAACCATTACGAGTTTCTTTTGTCTGACCAACCGAATGCTCTATCCGGTGCCATAAAGCACTATGAGCTGCCGTTCATAGAAAATGAGTTGGAAGGCATTGGTTATATTCTCAATTTTCTTGAAAACAAATAAAACCTGACATCATGAAAAAAACATTACTTTTTCTGGCATTCCTTCTTGGAATTGCGTTGCAGTCTTGGGCTTTTGATTTCTCTGCCATCGCTCCGTCGGGACAGACTTTATATTACAATATCGTTGGCGGCAATGCAGAGGTGACAAATCAAAACAATAATTGGGCTAACCCATACAACACTTACCCCTCCGGCGACCTCACTATTCCTTCAACGGTAACATACAACGGCACCACATACTCCGTCACCTCCATCGGCGATAATGCGTTCTATCAGTGCTCAGGTCTGACCTCCATCACCATCCCCAACTCGGTCACATCCATCGAATACAACGCCTTCCAAGGCTGCACTGGCCTGACCTCAGTCACCATCCCCAACTCCGTCACATCCATCGGTCCGGGTGCCTTCTGTGACTGCAGCGGACTGACCGGTACTCTTACCATTCCAAACTCCGTCACCTCCATCGGCAACAGTGCCTTCAATGGCTGCAGTGGAATAACCGGTACTCTTACCATTCCAAACTCTGTCACCTCCATCGGAGAATATGCCTTCAAGGGCTGCAGCGGACTAACCGGTACTCTTACCATTCCAAACTCTGTCACCTACATCGGAGAAAGAGCCTTCTATGACTGCAGCGGACTAACAGCTATTATTGTAGAAAACGACAATACCATATATGACAGCCGCAACAACTGCAACGCCTTAATTGAAACTGCAACAAATACACTCTTATTGGGTTGCAAAAACACCATCATCCCAAATTCCGTCACATCCATCGTCGATTATGCCTTCTATAACTGCAGCGGACTGACATCCGTAATACTCGGCAACTCCGTCACAACCATCGGCGGCAGCGCCTTCGAAGGCTGCACAGGATTGACGGGAGCGTTAAACATCCCAAGCTCCGTCACCTCCATTGGCTACAGGGCCTTCTATGGCTGCACAGGATTGACGGGAGCGTTAAACATCCCAAGCTCCGTCACCTCCATTGGCTACAGTGCCTTCTATGGCTGCAGTGGAATAACCGAGATACATTCTCATGCATACGTAGCCCCAACACTTGGGAGCAATGCTTTCTACGGCGTTACCAACACCATACCTGTCTATATCCCCTGCGGGGCATCGGCATCGTACTATTCACGTTGGAGCTATTTCTCCAACTTTATCGAAGGGAGTGCCTTCACTTTCTCCGCCGTCTCGGCTGACAATAATATGGGTGCGGTGCAGATTCTCACTATGCCGACCTGCACCAATCCGCAGGCAGTCATATACGCCTCCGCCAACAGCGGCTACCGCTTCGACCACTGGAGCGACGGCAACACCGCCAACCCATATTCTCTCACCGTAACTGAAGATACCGAACTAATAGGCTACTTTGTGCCTGACGGCGGCGGCACGCAGGGTATCGACGACATGACCTCCGCTGACGGAATGAAAGTATATACTCGCGGCAACACGATTATAATAGACTTTAGCGGTCAGCAGGCGGCAGTTTGCAATCAGAACATCGTTGTTTGCGATGTAATGGGGAGGGTTATTAAGCAGGCAGCAGGTAGCGGTCAGCAGGCAGCGGTTGAGATTCCTGTCACATCGGCTGGAGTCTATATGGTGAAAGTGGGCGATACTCAACCTCAAAAGGTTGTAGTGAGAAGATAGGAATTAGTATTCCCCCCATTTGTTGAATCGGGTCGCCGGCATTGGCGACCCGATTTGTTTTTCTCATACTGATGCCATTATGACAGAGTGTTACAATTAGGTTCTGTTTTTATAGCACCCAGATAGGTTCACATAAGAGTACACAAAAAATACTACAAATGATAAAGGCTCTAGTTCAACGAATGACTGATTATTCTGAAATAGCGTCTCTTCAAGACGCGGAAAAAAGTCATGTTCTTGACTCCACACTGAAAATTCAGTGAATTTTCAGTGTGGAGTTATTAAAGTACAGCCTCTTCGAGGCTTTTGAAAAATCAGTCAAATTACAAACTAGAGCAAAGGCTATCGCATCTTTGATATTGTATTTTCACAAGTCACTCTGTTTGTTTGAATTACGCAATATTTTGTCATTTTTTCTATAAAACAAGCGGGTATTTTTGTCACTTTTTCTATAAAATCAGGGTGCTATTTTGTCATTTTTACCAAACCAGCATCAGTATGGGTAACTAGAGTCAGTATTAGAGCCCATGCTTATATAATTGCTCGAAATCTATGCATTTGACAACGTTATTCACAATTGGTTATTAACAACTTTCGCAAACGAGGGTGTTTATATTTACAATATTGTGTAACTTTGCAGTTTGTAAATTCGTATATAACTGATAATCCGAATATACATTCATCAGATAATCCAAAATAACGATATGAAGAAATTCTACTTTGTAAAAGCAATCGCGGTGGTAGTGGCAATCGTGGCCCTTCTGCCCACCGCAGCCAGAGCACAGAAGGCATCAGAAATCACGGTGAACTCACAGTATCGCGACGCGATAATGAACTACCTGCGCCAGGACGTGCAGCAGCGACAGCAGACGATGGCCAAGCAGGCAGAGCAGATACTGATAAACCTGCCGAACGAGGAGAAGCTGTATGACGAGACATTCGTCACGATCAAGACGGATGTGGCCGAGGCGCTGCGCGAAGACGGACGCCGCGAGTACAACTATGTTTTCGACATCTCGTACAACTGCAAGCACATAGAGGGTGTGACCGACGACTACCCCATCGGAGTGTATGACTACAACGCCTCGAACTCGGCACGCGCGATATGCAACCTGACGAAGATAATGGTAGAGGACATATCGAAAGATTTGTTCCGTGAAGGGAAGTCGATCACCACGCGAATCACCTCGACCACCGACGACATAGAGATAAGCCACATACCGTACAACGGAGAGTATGGCGAGTTTAAATACTGCCCCACGAACTACAACGGCGAGAACATACGCATCTCGGTGAACAAAGAGGAAGGCATCACGACCAACGCCCAGCTGGCATACCTGAGGGGGCAGAGCGTGAAGGGCTACCTGGAAAGCAACGTGTCGCTGCTTAGACGCGCCACGAACAAGTATGAGTTCATCACCAAGACCTACGACAAAGAGGGGTCGCAATATCGCCGCAGCAGCATCGAGATAATCGTGCACGGCGCCTTCGACGAGATAATGGCCGAGATGACGAACAAGCTCATCAACGACGAGTATGTGGATTTCAACATCCCCGTGAACGAAGCCGGGACGAACACGACCACCTTCGCGCTGATTATAACCAACTGCGACTACGCCAAGCCGCTGCCCAACGTGCCCTTTGCGAGCAACGACGGAGAGATATTCTATCAATACTGTGTGAAGACGCTGAGCATACCCGAGCGCCACGTGAAGCTGCTGCGCAACGCCAACGCCGAGGTCATCAAGAACGAAGGCGTCAACTGGCTTAAGGACATCACCGTAGCCCTCAACGGCGAGGCCAACATCATACTCTACTATGCCGGTCACGGATTCACAGACGCCAACTACAACCCCTACATCATCCCGACCGACATCAACGCCACAGGAATCAAAGCCTTCAACGGCAAGAACTCGCTGCCCGACGACATGATGCTGAAGAAATGCGAAGCCAAGAACCTCATCAAGCAGTGCATAGCCCTCGACACGATATGCAACAGCTGGTTCAACCGAGTGAAGTTCAAGAACCTAACGCTGATACTGGACGCCGGCTTCGACGGCACGCAGAGAAACGGGCACACCCTGTTCACCATCAAGAAGAAAGCCAAGAAGATGAAAGGCATGCGAATCCGTAACGACATTGTCATGTTCGCCGCCGCCGACTGGAACAAAGCCGTCTATAGCTTTGACCAGCAGCACCACGGATTCCTGACCTACTTCATGCTGAAAGAGCTGAAACGCACGCGCGGCAACATCGACTACGGCACATTGTATGAGAACATAGACAAGCAGTTGAACTACGAGTCGTCGCTGCAGGGCAAGTTGCAGCAACCCAAGATGATACTTGGAAACAAAGCCAAGGAAGGCTGGCAGGCACGCCGATTCAAGTAAGAACCTGTAACACGTAAAAATAGAAGAGGGCTCTCAGCATTGAGAGCCCTCTTCGTTTTTTTCCAACAGATGCTATTGAAGTACATCCATCACCAGGCGTACGGAATGGCCACGGCCCCGCCCCACGAGATAGGCGAGTGAGATGTAGCCGCTGTACGACACCATCAGAACGCCGGCAGCGTTGTCACAGTAAGAAGTCGAAGTCCAATAGTATAGATATTCGTTCACTTCAGACACGGAAGAACCCAGCCGATATCCTGCAGAAGGAAGAAAGGCACAGCCAGCATTCTCCATAAGCGTCCACTGCTCGAGACTATAGACATTATCGGAGTAAGCCACATCGAAAGAGTTTATGCCTATGGGAGCGGGCACATCCTTCGGATGGACATAGATATCGGGGAAGACGATAAGACCATTGATGCCAGCCACCTGAGAGAGGACATAGCGAGCGTTGGCGACACCGTTCACGGTAGAAGCGGAGCGGACGAAAATGAGATAGTTCACCTCGTCGCGAGTCAGCACACGCCACAATCCAGCCCTGTTGCCGCCGTTTTCGATGGCATTGAAGACGCCCCAGTCGGCATTGCTATATTGACCGAAGAGGCCGTTGTTGGGGGCGCCGCCAACCCAGTAATCCTGGTCGTCGGAGGAGATGGAATAGGGCATATAGGCGTTGGCGCCGCTGTTCCAGCCGCTGGTGCCCCAAGCAAAGAGGTCAATCCAACCATTGTAGTCGGCAGCGATGTTGGAGTTGTCAGAGCCGACGACATCATATTGATTTTCCGCAAAACGCCATGTGGACGTTGACGCACGATACTGAAGGTTGCCACAAGAAAACCTCACCTTACGGTCGGAGGCGACAGAGAAGAGCGCGTTGGACGCCCCGTTCGCGTCGAAGCCGCCGACAGAGGAGGCAGGGCCAGTGGTGCCGCCACCTGGGGTATCACCGCCAGGAGTTGTAGCACCACCGGGGGTATCACCCGAACCGCCCGAGCCGCCGCCCGAAGACTGCGACTGTTGAGGATTGTTGTTCACGGTGTCGTCATCGGGGTCACAGGCGCAGAAAGCCAGCATAGCGACCGCAACTAAAAGGAATGAAAGTCTTTTCATATTGACAGGTTTTAAGGGTTAATGTACGAATTCACTACAGTGAAAGATCTTTTCTTTGCATAGTTAGTTGCACAAAAAAGCAAAAACCGTGAGGAGTGGTTAATTTTTAACAAAAGAGCACTGAAATCTCCTTCGGTATAAAATGTGTCATTCTTGTCCAGATAAAAAACAATAAAATTAGCCATTTCCTACTCCGTACCAACGCTCACCTAACGCCCACCCAACGCCCAGTGGGGTGTCTGTCAGCCGAACTCGGCTGACGGCTTGTATCGGGACTTATATGGCTTTTTTTTTGGGGGGGGCTAATTGCTTAAATTCAGGCTGCTACGGGAAAGTTGAAAAATATTTGCCATTTTATTCGTAAACCGCAAAGGGATGGGTGTAATTTTGCAGCGTGAATTCGGCGGTTGAGAGTGAGCGGGATGACGCCGGAGGAGGCATTTCGCCCAACAAGCAAGGAGGAGGAGGAACCAATATCTCGTTATTCAAATAAAATACGTATTTTTGCATATTCTTTTCGGGTGATTATGGCAAAGAAGGAGTCAACAATAACAGAAAGCCAGATAATGGCAGACGTGACGGCAGGGAAGATGGCGCCGGTGTATCTGCTCATGGGCGAGGAGGGCTATTATATAGACATGCTGTCGGATTTTTTCGAGAACAACGTAGTGCCCGAAGAGAACCGCGACTTTGACCAGGCGGTGATGTACGGCAAAGATGTGCACATGACCGACGTGGTGGGTAGCGCGAGCCAGTTTCCGATGATGTCGGAGCATAGGCTGGTGCTGGTGAAGGAGGCGCAGGACATAGCGTTGAAAGAGTGGGACGTGCTGGCGACGTACCTTGAGAAGGCGACAGAGCGGACGGTGCTGGTGCTATGCTACCGCAAAGACAAGCTGGACGGCAGGATAAAAGCCGCAAGCGCGATAAAGAAGGCAGGGGTGATATATCAGCGGAACCGACTGTACGACAACGAGGTGCCGACATGGATACTGAACTACGTGAAACAGAATGGGCGCACAATAACGGAGAAGGCCGCGCTGCTGATGAGCGAGGCCCTGGGCAACAATCTGTCGAAAATATCGAACGAGCTGAAGAAACTGTTTGTCACGGTGAAGGAAGGGGAGGCGATTACGGACGCCGAGATAGAGCGCAACGTGGGCGTAAGCAAGGACTACAACATATTCGAACTGCAGAACGCGATAGGACGCAAGGATGTGGTGCGATGCACGAAGATAGTGAACTACTTCGCCGACAACCCGAAGGCGGCGCCTATGCCAGTGGTGGTGGCGAACCTGTACGAATTTCTGCTGAAGGTGATGATATACCACCAGCTGACGGACAAGTCGCAGTATGCGGCGGCATCGGCGATGGGTGTGAACGCTTATTTTGTGAAGGACTACGAGCGTGCGTCGCGGAACTACACGCTGCCGAAGCTGGCGGCGTGCATAGGATACCTGCATGAAGCAGACGTGAGGTCGAAAGGAGTGAGGAACACAGGCACAGTGACCGACGGAGAGCTGCTGAAAGAACTGGTGTTCAAGATTATTCATTAGTTTTATTCATTAGTTTTTAGTTTCTAGTTTTTAGTTTCAAGTTTTTGGGTTCTATTTTAGTTTTTAGTTTCTATTTTCAAGTTTTGGGGGTTTTAGGTTTTTAGTTGAGTTTATTTATGAGACGGATATTTTCTTTGTTGTTTTTTGTGATGATGGCAGCGGCGGCAATAGGGCAGAGCACCATCAAGGGAGTGCTATATGACGACGAATCGGGCGAGGCAATACCATTTGCGAATGTATTGCTGGAGGGCACGAAGCATGCCACCTCGACGGACATAAACGGCTTCTTCCTGATAAACAAAATACCTGACGGCACATACACCATACTTATACGCTATGTGGGATATGCCGACTATAGAGAAGAGGTGACGCTGACGAGGGGTCAGGTGTTGAACAGGAACATAAAACTGAAGGAGAATGTGCAGCTGCTGAAAGACGTGGTAATCACCAGCAACCGCATGGAGGAGAGGAAGGTGGAGACGCAGGTGTCGGTGGAGAAGGTGACGGCGACCCAGATACAGCAGATGCCGTCGATAGGCGGACAGGCGGACATAGCGCAATACATGCAGGTGCTGCCCGGAGTGAACTCGACGGGAGATCAGGGAGGACAACTGTACATCCGCGGAGGGTCGATGATACAAAACCTCTGCCTGATTGACGGAATGATTGTCTATAACCCGTTCCACTCGATAGGACTCTATTCGATATTCGAGACAGACGTCATACTGAACGCGGACATCTATACGGGAGGATTCGGAGCGGAGTATGGCGGGCGGCTGTCGTCGGTGATGGACATCACGACAAGGGACGGCAACAAGAAACGCCATTCGGGTAAGGTGAGCATCAACACCTTCGGAGCGAACCTGATAGTGGAAGGGCCGCTGAAGAAAGAGAAAGGCGAAAAAGACAAATCGACGCTGACCTATCTGGTTGCGGCGAAGGGGTCGTACCTGTCCAAGACGTCGAAATGGATATACCCATACATCAAGGGAGGGCTGCCGTTTGACTTTCTGGACGTGTATGCCAAGATGAGCCTCAACTCGGGCACGGGGTCAAAGTGGAACCTGTTCGGATTCCGCTATGACGACAAGGTGACGGCGTACCAGTCGATAGCCGACTATCACTGGACGAACTGGGGCGTGGGGACGAACTTTGTGCTGGTGACCGGCACGTCGGCGCTGCTGGACGGCACGGTGGCGTACTCGAGCTACAAAATAAACATGGAAGACGCCACAGACAAGCCTAAACGCAGCGGAGTGAGCGGGTTCAACGCCAGTTTGAACGTGACCAACTTCTTCGGCAAACACAAGCTGAAGGCCGGTATCGTGTTCGACGGATATGCCACCGACTATATCTTCACAAACCAATACGGCATCACAAAAGACCCAGGGACACAATACACGAACAACATCTCGGGATATATCACGTTCAAATGCAACGTGAACGACAAGTTGCTGATAGAGCCAGGATTCCGCTATATCTACTACACGTCGCAACAGGAACACAGCCCTGAGCCACGCCTGGCGATGAAATACAACGCCACCGATCACCTGCGATTCAAACTGGCGGGAGGGTTGTACAGCCAGATGCTGCTCGACGCACGGTCGGACAACGACATAGTGAACCTGTTTTCGGGATTTCTCTCGGGGAAGAGCAGCCTCGACCTGGGACGCCGGAACGGAGAGGAGAACGACAGCTACCTGCAGAAGGCACAACATGTCATCATCGGCGCTGAATATGACCTGAACAGACATTTGTCGTTCAACCTGGAAGGCTACTTCAAGAACTTCAGCCAGCTGCTGAACATGAACCACAACAAGATGTTCGACAAACACGACGCCGCATACCAAGACGGAGGGGCATACGAGAAACCCGACTACCTGACATCGGACTTCGTGTATGAGAAAGGGATGGCCTACGGAATGGATTTCAGCGTGCGGTATGAGATAGAGAGACTGTATGTGTGGGGCACGTACTCGCTGGGATGGGTGACGCGCAGCAACGACGGAGACGGGAGATACCATCCGCACTACGACCGTAGGCACACGATAAACCTTCTGGTGACATACGCTTTAGGGAAACAACGCGAATGGGAGCTGAGTGCACGCTGGAATTACGGTAGCGGATTCCCGTTCACCCAGACGCAGGGCGCCTACGAAAACATAGTGTTCAACGGTGAGGGAATCGGCACCGACTACACGAGAGCCAACGGCGAGTTTAACCTGCACTATGCAGAGTTGTACAAAGGACGCCTTCCCTCCTACCACAGGCTTGACTTGGGGGTGAAGCGGAAGTTCTCACTGGGCAAGCGCTGTCAGCTGGACCTGAACCTGAGCGCGACGAACATATACAGCCGCGAGAACATCTTCTACTTCGACCGGACAACGTTCAAGCGCGTAAACCAGCTGCCGATACTGGCATGCTTGGGAATCACGTTCTCTTATTGAAGTTGAAAAGGTTCGCTTCGCTTGAAAGTTGAAAAGGATTAAAGGTGATTGGTAGAAAGAATGTGTTAGTGGTTTAACTATTAAACCACTAAATTCTTAAACCATTAAACTTTTAAACTCCCCGACTCTCTTTCACCTGATGTCCGTCCAGTCGATGGGCTGGAGGCCTTGCTGTTGCAGGTAGGCGTTGGCTTGGGAGAAATGGCGGCAGCCGAAGAAACCACGATAGACAGAGAGTGGTGAGGGATGCGGAGCCGTGAGGATGAGGTGACGGCTTGGGTCAATCATCTTCGACTTGGCGATGGCATAACTGCCCCAAAGGAGGAACACCAATCCGCTGCGTTGCTCGGAGAGAGCGCGTATGGCGGCGTCGGTGAAGAGTTCCCAGCCTTTGCCCTGATGAGAACCCGCCTGATGGGCGCGGACGGTGAGGGTGGCGTTGAGAAGGAGCACACCCTGTTCGGCCCATCCCGTAAGGTCGCCCTTATCGGTGGAAACCGACGTGCCCAGGTCGCTGTTTATCTCCTTTATTATGTTAACCAGCGATGGCGGTACTCTAATACCGTCTCGGACAGAGAAACAAAGCCCGTGAGCCTGCCCCGGCTCGTGGTAGGGGTCTTGCCCTATGATGACAGCCTTAACCTTGTCGAAGGGAGTAAGGTTGAAGGCATTGAAGATATTTCCACCGGCGGGGTAGCACTCGTACTGCTGACGTTCGGCCACAAGAAAGTCTTTCAGCTGAGCGAAATAGGGAGCCTCGAACTGAGGGCGGAGAACATCGAGCCAGGTAGGTTCTATCTTGGGGTTGACGGGCATGGGTTGGCGGTTAGTGGTCGGTGGGTATCGGGCAGTTATAAAAACGGGTTCCAGTTTTTCTCGTCACCTATGGAGGAACATTCGCCGTGACCTGGGAGGACGACGGTGTCGTCGTCGAGGGAGAGGATCTCGTAGCGGAGCTTCTCCATCAGGAGGTTGTGGTCGCCCCCTGGGAGGTCGGTACGTCCTATGCTGCCACGGAAGAGCGCATCGCCAGTAAAAACCATCTTGGGATTGTCTGTCACAAAACAAAGGCTGCCTATGCAATGGCCCGGCACATATCGGCACTCGACGGAGTCGGCGCCGATGGAAAGTTTGTCGCCACCGTTGACATAGTCGTACTCAAGAGAACTGAAGTCGTTGGCAGCGAAGCCCATCATGTCAGCGTATGCGGCAGAGCGGTCAATCATCTTCTTGCTGTCGATATGAGTAGTCACCGGGAGAGCATATTTCTCACAAGCCCATTTCAACCCAGCGATATGGTCGATATGAGCGTGGGTGAGGAGAATACGTTTGACGGAGAGGGCGTTCTTTGTGATGAAGAGCGACAGGCTCTGTTCCTCGCCGGAATACTCGGCGGTGGGGTCGATGATGAAGCACTCCTTCGACTCCTGCTCCCAAAGGAGATAACAGTTGGTCGAGAAGTGGTTGAAGGCGAACTGCTTGACGGAAAGCATAACGATTAGCTGTTTATCCAGTTTTCGACAGCTTCTTTCTGGACGGGCGGTATGTCGAGTTTGTTCTTCTTGCGGAGGCCGTTGAGGTCGTTGTAGAGCTTGTTGGGGTTGGCCTCTTTGAGCTGAGCGAGGGTGTTGACGCCCGCCTTGCGCAACATAGGCACCCACTCGGCAGCGACACCGTGGTTGACGAAGTCCTCGTCGGTGATGACGGCGGCTTTCTTCTCAGGTTTCATCTGCGGGAAGAGGAGGACATCCTGGATGCTCTGCTCGCCGGTCATCATCATCACGAGACGGTCGATGCCGATGCCCATGCCCGAGGTAGGCGGCATACCAAACTCGAGAGCGCGGACGAAGTCCATATCGATGAACATGGCCTCGTCGTCGCCCTTCTCGCTGAGGCGGAGCTGCTCCTGGAAACGCTGGAGCTGGTCGATGGGGTCGTTGAGCTCGGAGTAGGCGTTAGCCAACTCTTTGCCGCAGACGAAGAGCTCGAAACGCTCGGTGAGGTTGGGGTTGTCGCGGTGACGCTTGCAGAGAGGCGACATCTCGATGGGGTAGTCGGTGACGAAGGTAGGCTGAATGAGCTTGTGCTCGCATTTCTCGCCGAAGATGGCGTCGATAAGCTTGCCCTTGCCCATAGTGGAGTCGGTTTCGACATCGAGCTGCTTGCAGGCCTCACGAAGTTGGTCCTCGTCCATGTTGGCCACGTCGATGCCCGTTTCCTCCTTGATGAGAGTGCACATCGGTGCGCGACGGAAAGGCGGTTTGAAGTCGATCTCGTTGCCCCAGACGTTGACCTTAGTGGTGCCGTTGAGAGTGACGGCTATACGCTCGAGCATGTTTTCAGTGAAGGTCATCATCCAGTTGTAGTCCTTGTAGGGGACATATATCTCCATAGCGGTGAACTCGGGGTTGTGGGTGCGGTCCATACCCTCGTTGCGGAAGTTGCGGCTGAACTCATATACGCCAGCGAAGCCGCCCACGATAAGGCGTTTGAGGTAGAGCTCGTTGGCTATACGGAGGTAGAGGTCGATGTCGAGAGCGTTGTGGTGAGTGATGAAAGGACGGGCGGCGGCACCGCCAGGGATGCTCTGCAGCACGGGGGTATCAACCTCGAGATAGCCCTGCTCGTTGAAATAGTCGCGCATGGTGTTGACTATCTTGGCTCGTTTGACGAAGGTGTCGCGCACCTGCGGGTTGACGATGAGGTCAACATAACGCATACGGTAGCGCTGCTCGGGGTCGGTGAAGGCGTCATAGACCTTGCCGTCCTTCTCTTTGACGATAGGAAGAGGACGGAGGCTCTTGCTGAGTACGGTGAGGCTCTTGACGTGGATGGAGGTCTCGCCCATCTGGGTGACGAAGACGTAGCCAGTGACGCCGATGATGTCGCCGATGTCGAGGAGGCGCTTGAATACGGTGTTGTAGAGAGTCTTGTCCTCATCGGGGCATATCTCGTCGCGTTTGATGTAGAGCTGGATGCGGCCGTAGGAGTCCTGCAGTTCGACAAAGGAGGCGGCACCCATGATGCGGCGGCTCATGATGCGGCCGGCTATGCTGACGTTCTGGAAAAGTGTGTTGTCTTTAGGGTACTGTTCGAGAATCTCGTTGGATTTGGCGTTGACCTCGTAGAGGGCGGCGGGATAGGGGTTGATGCCCAGGTTGCGGAGCTCGTTGAGAGAGTTGCGACGTATCTGTTCTTGTTCGGTAAGTTCTGCCATATTATTAAATGTTTAATTTCCAGAAAGATAATCATCCATATCGGGACAAATATCCCACAGATGCGGATGCAAAGGTACAAAAAAAAGGCGGCTCACAAAGAGCCGCCCTTTTGTAGAGTGAAAGAAAAGTTATTTCTTGACAACTTTCTTGATGGAGGTGGTGCCGTTAGCTGAGACGCGGACGGTGTAGATGCCGTTGGCGAGGGCGCTCATGTTGACGGTGCCGTTGTTCTGAGAAAGAACCACGCGGCCGACAGCGTCGATGATTTCGACTTTCTGGAGGCCTTCAACCTCGACATAGAGGTTGCCGGAGGTGGGGTTCGGGTAGAGTTTCACGCTGGCAGCGTTGACGTCGTCGATGCCCTGAGTAGGATCAGAAGGATCAGAAGGCGAAGTGGCCTCGAAGAAGGCGGTGTAGGTAGCATTGCCGGTGACGGTAATGGTGCGCGGATTGTCGGTGTTGTTGTCGTTCCAATGGACGAAGCGGTAGCCATTGTTGGCGGTAGCGGTGATGGTGGTGGTAGAACCCTCAGCGAAAGAGCCGCCGCCAGAAACGGTACCCATGTTGGTGTTGTCGGAAAGGACGGTGATGGTGTAGTTGATTGTAGCGGTGCCAGAGTTGAGAGTGATGTCATCGATAGCCATGTACCAGGCATAGTCGGAGGTGTATTTGAAGGCGATATACTTGGTGTTGGCCGGGATGTTGAAAGTGGCTTCAGTCCAAGTGCCGGCAATATCCTCGGCAACGATTTCCTCGCCAATCTGCGAGAAGCTGGCCGGGTCGTTGGTGGTGGAAGAGACCATCACGACGCAAGACTCGGGGTAGGTGTTGCTACGCTGAGTGTAGTAGAAGGTCAAGTTGCAAGCGTCGGTGAGGTTGAGTTCGGGAGAGATGAGGTACTGAGTGTAGTCGGTAGCTTCGGTGAAGCTGGAGAACACGAAGCAAGAGTTGCCGTCATGTCCGCCATAGGGGAAATCACTGATAACGCCAAAGCCATCTTCATCAACATTTTCGTTCTCGGTGTTGTTGGAGATAGCTGTCCAGCAGCCGAGGCCGTTTTCGAAGCTCTCGTTGTAGGGAAGTGTGGAAACGACGCCGCAAACGGCCACGCTGGAAGTGAGGGTGTTGTCGGCAGTGTTGTCGGCTGTGCCGTTAGGCTCGCTCACGGTGACCGAGATGGTTGCGTTGCCAGCTTCGGCTACGGATGCAGGAACGTTGTGAGTGAAGTTGCCTGTGGCTCCGTATGCAATATTCTGACCGGTGACGGTGTAAACCTCGGATGCAGTGCCGTTGACGGTGTACTGAACTTTGAAAGAAGTGATGGCGACGCCGCTGTTGTTGGTGATAACGCCAGAGACATTGAAGGACTCACCGACGGACACCATCGAAGGAATATTGAGCGAGGTGAGAGCGATTTCGGGAGTGTTGGAGGCAACCTCGATGGTGAAGTCGTCGAGGATGAGCCAAGCGTTAGTGGTGTGCTTGAAAGCGACATAGATGGTCTGGCCAGCATAGGCAGCAAGGTTGATGATACGCTCGGTGAAAGCGTTCTGTGAGACGGTGAAAGTGGCGAGAGTGGTGGTGAAGTCGGCCTCGTCGGTACCAGTTGTGGAAACCATGACGGAATAAGAGGTGGAGCCAGCATCGTCGGGGTCGTATGACAGGTAGTCGAAGAATTTGAATCCGACAGCGGGAGCGTCGTTGGGGATGGTGATAGCCGGGCTAATGAGCCAGTTCACGGCGATGTTGGTATCGGCTGAGGAAATCAGTGAGTTGCTGCCAGTGTGAGCCTCGAAAGGCATACCGTAAAACGACTCGGGGCCGTAGTTCTGGATGTAGTAGTTGGCGTTGTTCCAAGCTGAGAATTCGTTTTCAGGATTGCGCCAGCAAGTGGCGACTATGCCCTCCTCGAAATTCTGGGTATAGGGGAATTCCGAGATAGCGGTGGTGCAGTCATAGATAGTGATAGAGGCGCTATTTGTGTTGTCGGCGGTGTTGTCGGCAGTGCCGTTGGGGTTGGAGACGGTCACATTGACGGTATGGGTGCCACCAGTGGCGATAACGGCCTGAACGTTGTGAGCAAACTCATAGGTCTCGCCAGAAGCAACGTTGATGCCAGAAACAGTGAAAGAAGCAGATTCGGCGCCGCCGTCGACATTATAGGTCACGTCGAATGAGGTAAGGGCGTTCTGTGAAACATTAAGAACAACGCCACCCACTTCGAAACCCTCGCCAGCATAAGTGTAGTAAGGAAGGGTAACCGAATTCAGGGTAATCTCGGGGACAGCTGTGAAAGAATAAACCTTAACATCGTCGAGCCACAAGCCAAACATATTGCTTGACTGGTGCTGGAATGCGATGTAAACGTTCTGGCCGGCATAGGCGGCGAGGTCGAGTTCGACAGCATTCCAACCGACAGCCGCCTGCGCCAGAGCTTTCAGAGTGACGGTGAAGTCAGCAACAGCGTTGCCAGTAGTTGACAGTTTTACAGCATAACTATCTTTATAGTTCGAAGAGCACGAGCCAATGTAAAAAGACAGCGTTGCACCATTGGCAGGAACAGTTATCTGCGGGGTGATAAGATAGTTGTCAGCATCGTAAGATTCCTCTGTTGCGTTGTCATACGAAATAGACATTGCGAAATCCGCACCACTATTGGCATACTGCGACGGATTATCTTCCTCCCATGAAGTCAGAATGGTTGAACCACGGTCCCAGTTGTGACCGTCTTCATCGTTGTCGATGGTAGTCCACGTTGCCGGGATACCATTCTCGAAGCCCTCGTTGATGAGAACCTGGGCGTTCGAAGTGTAGCAAGCGAAGATAGCTGCTAACACAAAAAGTAGAACTTTTTTCATAATGTTTTGAATTTAAGTTATTAAAATTTTGTTCTTTTTTTTAACTTGGCGGGGCAAAGATACAACAAAGATTAGAATCGGCAAACGAGAGATTGTTAAAAATAGTTGACAGGCGTGTGCTGTCTTTATTTTCAAACGGGAAGAGCAACGGATGCCGAGCGGAGGGAAAGTGGAAAGGGCGAAAAAAAGGAAGAAGTACATGACAATCAAGGTATTATACAGTTAGAGAAAAGGCTCCGTGAATACACAACACAAACGATTGAAAGACAAAGACTTGCAGTTTATTGGTTTTGGTCCCCTTTTGGTATCCTTTTGGTCCCCTTTTGAGTAGAGAGCAGGGAGGGCCAACGGAGAGCCTATCCAGGGCCAACGGAGAGTCTATCCAGAGAGGCGGCAACGGCGGATTCGGCAGCAACGGCAAACGACGCAGGCGGCAACGGCAAACGTTGCGGGCGGCAACAACGATGGGGTGACACACAATAAAAAAAGCAATGTTGCGTATATAGAGTAAGGGGTAGTTTTGATTAACGAAACAGCTATGGATATGAAAAGACTTGGATTTGCAATAACGATTGTCGCGATGGTGACAGCCATGATGACGGCAGGCGCACAGACAGCGGACTGGAAGAGCCGCGTGTCAGGAATGACGAAAGGAGCAACAACTGCGTTGCAGAAGGCGCGAGCGATATACAACTGGGAATGCGAGAACGTGGGACAGGGCAGCGGACAGAAGGCTGCGACGGCAGAGGAATGCTGGGAGGCGAAGGGCGGAGTGAGCGAGGGATATGCCCGGCTGTATGTGGAGCTGGCGATGGCGGCGGGGCTGGAGGCGAGAGTGGTGAAGGGCAACTGCTGCGAGAACGTGCTGAAGATTACGAAGAAGAGCACGACCAAGAAGACGTCGGTGCACTACTGGGTGGCGGTGAAGATAGAGAAGCGCGAGGTGCTGATAGACCCGATGTGGGGAGCCGGCTGGGTGACGGACGAGGGCGTGTTTGTGCAGAATGAGAACAGAGAGGAGTGGTTTGACGTGGACCCATACTGGATGATATTCACACACTGTGCGGACAAGAAAGAGGACCAGCTGATAGAGAAGCCGATAGAGCTGAAGCGGTTCAAGTCGCTTCCGACGCTGTATCCCTACCTGGGGCAGTACGGGTTGGACGGGAAGCAGATGTACGACCTGTGCCAGATGAGGGAGAGGCCGCCAATCTTCTACGACAACTACCAGTACCGCCCGTGGACGAGGGTGCAGCTGCTGAACATACCGAAGAGCCGGACGCTGATAGCCGGACAGACCTACACGTTCGAGATAGAGAAGACGAAGGCGGGGACAGAGCTGTGGATAAAGAGCAGCGCAGGGGATTCGACGATAGAGGCCACAAAATGGGTGAAGACGGGCAACCACTTCACGGCACAGGTGACGCCGACGAAAGCGGACACGGTGACGATATACATAGGGGGTAACGCCTCGATAAGCTATGTATCGGAAGTGTCGGGATTCTCGATAGACGACAGGAAGCAGGTGTATTTCGCCCCAGGGAACCTGAGATACGACATCAAGGGAAAGAAATACCAGTTTGCGGCACGGCAGTACGACCATCCAAGCTCGAGGTCGGGCAAGGTGGAGTTCTTCAGATGGGGCACTGGCACGGCACCCGAGACGACCGATGCAAACGACGGGAAATATGCAGAGTTCAACGACTGGGGCGCGGATGTAAGACCAGGGAAGTGGCGCACGCTGACGGAAGCGGAATGGCGCTACGTGCTGACGAAGAGGGCCAACGCCCGGCAGAAGCAAGGGCTAGGGACAGTGTGCGGGCACACGGGGCTGGTGCTGCTGCCCGACGTGTGGCACACGCCGAAGAGCTGCACATTCACGGCAGGCAACAAACGTGGCTACAAGACCAACATATACGACGAGAAACAATGGAAGGAGATGGAACAGATTGGAGCCGTGTTCCTGCCAGCGGTGGGGAACCTGAGCGCGGGAGACAAGGAATGGGGCCGGAACTCGTACGGACGCTATTGGGCGGCGACATCGAGCGACGACAAGTCGATGGGCGACGCTGTCATCTTTTCGACCGAGGCGATAAGCAACGGGACGGACAGGAAGAGCAACGGGCTGGCGGTGAGGCTAGTGAGGGAGAAGAGAGGAGCGAAGTAAGATGTAAGAAGTAAGATGTAAGAAGGTTGAGTTTTCCTGACATTTGTCTGACTTTTTCCTGACATCTGCCTGACAAAAGCTGCTGTTCCATTGCTGTGCAGATGGGAGGGAGATGGGAGTCAGAAGAGAGTTAGATGGTAGGGAGATGATAGGGAGAAGCGAGGTAGGGCAGAGTTTTTGGAGAGGTTATAAGCAACTCGTTTACAGATATCGTTTTTTTTAGTATATTTGCAAATTCCGAAGAGGGAGTTTTCCTCTTGCGGAAATGGAAAGTAATCAGCTTAATAAACAATAAAGAAAACAGAAAACATGACACTTAGAGAAATAGTAAAGCTGCTTGACGCAGAGGTGTGCGTCGGCGAAGGCCGGCTGGACGAGGAGGTGACGAAAGCGTTTGCCTCGGATTTGATGAGCGACGTGCTGACGCTGAAGGACACACCGATACTGATAACCGGATTGTGCAACGTGCAGACAATCAGAACCTGCGACATGGCGGGATTGGAGGTGGCCATCATAGTGAGGAACAAAAAGCCGAGCGAGGAGATGCTGGAGCTGGCGGAGGAGAACGACATGACCATCATTGCCTGCCCCTTCTCGCTGTTCAAGGCATGCGGCCTGCTGTATGACGCAGGATTGCAGCCGCTGTATTAGTTTCAAGTTTAAGTTTAAAGTTTCAAGAATTATGCATCTGGAATATACTGTGGTGGAGGGGGATTTCGTGAATGCGGGAACGGCATCGAGCTCGGTGAAGAAGACCCTGAAACAGCTGAATGTGCAACCGGCGGTGATAAAGAGGGTGGTGGTGGCGCTGTATGAGGCCGAGGTGAACGCGATAGCGCACGCCTACGGCGGGAAGGTGCTGGTGGACATAGAGTCGGACAAGATAAAGATGACGGTGGCGGACAAAGGACCCGGCATACCCGACATAGCCCTCGCCATGCAGGAAGGCTACTCGACGGCGAGACCTGAGGTGAGAGACATGGGATTCGGCGCAGGAATGGGGCTTCCGAACATGCAGAAGAACGTGGACAAGATGAACGTGACGTCGGAAGTGGGCGTTGGGACGACGGTGGAGATGGAAGTGAATTTCAACGCTTGACCGTTTGATTGATTGAACAAAACAAAAAACACGCGTATGGACAAGGAACAAGGATTTTACCACTCGCTCGACATAGACGGCGAAAAATGTATCGGATGCTCGCATTGCATGAAGATATGCCCGACGGAGGCGATACGCATCCGCGACGGGAAGGCGCATCTCGACGCAGGACGCTGCATCGACTGCGGAGTGTGCTTCTCGGAATGCCCGATGAAGGCGATATACATCATGCAGGACGACTTCGGCGAGATACACAACTATCCGCACAGCGTGGCGCTGATACCGGCGGTGTTTCTGGGGCAGTTTCCCGACGAGATACGTGTGTCGCGGATATATGCGGCGCTGAAAGACCTGGGATTCCGGCATGTGTTCGAGGTTGAGTCGGCAGCGCTGATATACGCCGAAGCCAAGAACCGCTACGCAATGGAGAACAAGGACAAGGAGCCGCTGATATCGAGCTTCTGTCCCGCGATAGTGCGGTTGATACAGGTGAAATACCCGTCGCTGGTGGACAACATCATACCGCTGAAGGCACCGCTCGACATCTCGGCCACCTACGCGCTGAAGAAGCTCACCGACCAAGGAGTGCCGCGAAAAGAGATAGGGATATTCTACGTAACCCCGTGCGCAGCGAAGATAGCGGCGGTGAAGAGCCCTGTGGGCGAGGTGAAGTCGATAATCGACGGCGTGATCAACATGGATTCGCTGTACAACATAGTGTTCAAGAAAATCAAAGAGCAAGGCAAAGACTATGTGTTTCCGCCTCTGCAGACACCCCGCCTTTCGGCCGACGCCATACTCTCGACGCTGACCAACGGCGAGAGGCGCATCTGCATGGCAAAACGTTCCTACTCTATTGACGGCATACACAACGTGATAGACTTTCTGGAGAAGCTGGAGAACGACGAGATAGAGGGCGTTCAGTTCCTGGAGCTGAGGGCATGCGACCAGTCGTGCGCCGGAGCGACGCTGTCGTGCGAGAACCGCTTCCTGTGCAGCGAACGCATGTACGGACGAGCCCGCAAGGCGGCAGAGAGAGAGCGAAACGGCGAAGTGCCGCGCGAGAGGGAGATGGACGCACAGAAAGAATACCTGATAGAATGCAGCGGCGTGGAAGCCGTGCAACCCCGTTCGGTGATGACGCTCGACCCCGACATATCGAAAGCCTTGGAGAAGATGGAAAAGATACGCAAGCTGAAAGAGTGCCTGCCCCAGATAGACTGCGGCCTGTGCGGGTCACCGACATGCGACTCGCTGGCAACCGACCACGTTTGCGGCAAAGGCAGCATCGAAGACTGCGTGTTCTACCAACGCCATCTGGAGAAACTGGGCAAGATGTCGCCCGAAGAGTGCGTGGAGAAGATGAAGAACATCTGGGGCGACGACAGAATATCGGGAGAGCTGAATTAGAGATAGTGAATTGTGATTAGTGATTAGTGATTAGACATTAGTGATTAGACAAATGTGAGCTTGGTGAATGAGAGTCAAATGAACATTGAATTTTGAATCAAGAAAAAACAAATACCGCAATGAAAGTAAAAGAACTGGTTGAAAAACTGCAACTGAAAGTGCTCTCGGGCGAGAGCGGACTTGATAGGGAAATCGAGGGCTGCTATGTGTCGGACCTTCTGAGCGACGTGATGGGCAACGCCGAGATGGGCAACGTGTGGGTGACCCTTCAAACCCACAAGAACGTGATGGCTATAGCCTCGCTGAAAGAGCTGGCATGCGTGATACTGGTGAAGAACCAGCAGGCAGCCGAAGACACCATCGAACAGAGCAACGAAGAGGGAATCCCGTTCCTCAGCACCTCGATGCAAACCTACGAGACGGTAGGAAAAATCTACCAGATATTGAATGCGTGAATGCCTGAATGCCTGAATGCTTGAATGCGTTAATGTGTTAATGCGTTAGTGCGTTAATGCTTAAATGCTTGAATATTTGAATGGCTGACGAACTGCATCCATACAAGGCCGACCTGCATATACATACCGTCCTCTCGCCGTGCGGCGACTTGGAGATGAGCCCCATCAACATAGTCAACCGCGCGCTGGAGCGAGGGCTGGACATGATTGCCATCACCGACCACAACACCACAAGACAGGTGAAGGTAACGCAGAAAATCGGGCGAGACAAAGGGCTCTTTGTGCTGGGCGGAGTGGAGGTTACATCACAAGAGGAAGCTCATTGCCTCTCGTTTTTTGAGACAGATGAGCAGCTGGACGAATTCCAGGTGTTCTTGGATGAACATCTTCCAAAAATACCCAACGACGAAGACCGCTTCGGCTACCAACTGATTGTTGACGAGAACGAAGAGATTGTTGGCGAAGAAGAATACCACCTGCTCAACGGCATAGATGTCGATATCGACGGCATCTACGAAGAGGTGCACCGCATAGGCGGACTCTTCGTCCCGGCACACGTGAACAAAGGGACAACGTCGCTCACCAGCCAGTTGGGATTCGTGCCACCCGACCTGCGTGCCGACGGCCTGGAGATAAACAAATTCGTCACAAAAGAAGACTTCCTGAAAAAGAACGCCTACCTGAAGAAGTTCGGCTTCATCACCGACAGCGACGCACATTTCGTCAACAACATCGGCGACGTGTACAACGTCATCCACATGGCACACCGCAGCTTCGACGAGTTCCGCAAGGCGCTGAAAGGAGAAGATGGACGGTGGATCGACACGATGGCCTTTAGGGAAGGGGCAGCTGGTATCAGGTAGCCGTTAGTAACTAGTTTTATTCAACAACTATCATCATGAAAGAACTCTCGCTGCATGTTTATGACCTGATGGAGAACTCCATCGCTGCCAATGCGAAAGACATATACCTCACCATAACCGACAGCATCCTGAAGAACGACTACCGCTTCGTGATAGAGGACAACGGCAAGGGGATGACGCCTGAGTTCATGGCTAAGGTAACCGACCCCTACACCACCACCCGCACCACCCGCAAGGTGGGCCTGGGCCTGCCGCTCATAAAGATGAACACCGAGAACTGCGGCGGAGGCATGAAGCTGACCAGCGAGGTGGGCAAAGGCACTCGGCTTGAGTTCTGGTTCCAGCACAACCACTGGGACCGTCCGCCTATGGGTGACTTGGCTGGAACGATAGTGATGCTCGTGTCGCAACACGAGGACATTCATTTCGTCTATAAGCACATCACCGACCAGGACGAGTTCGTCTTCGACACCGACGAGGTAAAAGAAGCACTGGGCGGGATGTCGATGAACGACCTCTCGATAATCAAGTACCTCAAAGAGATGATTAGCGAGAACCTCAAAGAGATTGGCGCCAACGACTGAACATAATCACAGTTTTTTCCACGAGTGGCTGCTTCCTGCCGGACAACCTGTGTATGACGGCGTGCGCTCGCTGTAAACCAGCGTGCCGCATTTCTTGCATTGGTAGGCGTTGTTGCCCACGTTGCCCAGCGACACCCACGAGTGGCTGTTGCCTGCCGGACATCCGGTATATGAGGGCGTCTGTTTCGTACGCACCAATGTGCCGCACTTGCGGCATTGGTAGTTCTTGTTGCCCACCTCGCCGAGGTTCACCCACGAATGGCTGCCACCAGCGGGACATCCGCTATACGACGGCGTGCGGTCCTGCCACACGAGGGTGCCGCACTTGCGGCATTGATAGTTGCGTACACCGCTGCTCGTGAACGAAAAGCAGGCGATGGAAACAAGCATGAGTAATAAGACATAGCGTTTCATAGGGCAAACGAAGAATTAGAAGAAGAAATATGTGAGGCCGAGCCCAGCGTAGAAGTTTCGCAGATGTGCCGGCACTGTCGAGTCGCTGGCGATAGAGTTGAGCTGGTAGCGGAAATAGACCGAGATGTCGAATCCATGGTAGCGCGAGCCAAGGTCCCATGCTATACCGAACTGGTTGCGATTAAGATAGCCCCACACAGGGTCAACCTTCTTCAGCCCGCCTTTGAACACCCTCGTGTAGTAGGCCCCCACTCCGGCATGGAACAGCCCATAGTCGGTATTCAACTGAAAGACGACGTACACTGGCAACGTAAATCCCTCCTGATAGTATGTCATCGCCTTGTTTTCCAACGGATTGGTCAGGTCGGGATATTTGGCAAACGACCAGCCGTACATCGGCGTTAACTTCAACCCGAGCCATTTGCACTTGAAATTCACCTGAGCCGTAAGGCCTGCGTTCCAGGCGAAACGGCTGCGTCCGTCCACCGCAACTCGGTACGGGTAGTGCAACCTACTGCCTCCGAGCTCAACATTCACGCCCAGGTCGAACGGCTGCACCTGCGACTGGTGCTTCTTCGCCACTCGCCCCGAGGGGCGGAAAAGCTCGTCCGACGACACCTGCGTTGTCCACCGCGTGATGTAGTCGCTTATGTCGCTGAGCCCCTTGTAGTCTATCAGGTCGGCATCGTCCTCCGGTTTATGGTATGGCGACTTCAAGCCAGTGGTCACAGCCAGCGTGGCCACCCCCTTCTTGGCGAATCCCTCGGTGTCCGTCGCAGTCATCACCGAGCGCTCGAACTTCTTGGTCTTCAGGTTTATGCCAAGCAACTCCGCCAGCTCCTTCATCTTCTTTTTGCCATCGTCAATAGTGCCCGTACCCTCGACTATCAGCTTGCCACTCTGACGGTACCAACCCACCATGTCTATGCTCATCATGAGGCACACCTTCTTGATTTTCTTCTCTTTCGAAAGTCGCTGTGCAAAGGCGTTCGAGCCGAAAAGCCCAAGCTCCTCGCCGTCGAAGTTCACGATAATCACGCTCCGCTTCAGCTCGCTCTGCCTTGCCTTCAGCTGCCGCGCTATCTCTATGACCGCAGCCGTACCCGACGCGTTGTCGTCGGCGCCGTTATACACCTTGCCGTTCTTCACTCCCAGGTGGTCGTAGTGCGCCCCGATGATGACATATTCGTCCTTCAGCGCCGGGTCCGCACCCGGTATGCAGGCTATCACGTTGTTGAACGTCATCCGGTCGCCTATCAGCGTGTTGGTGAACGACTGGATGTATCCGCTTTCGTAAAACGGCTCCACCCCCATCTCCTCATACTGTTTGACTATGTATTCCGCCGCCTTCATCGCATCCTCCGACCCCGCAAATCGTCCCCTCAGCGTGTCCGACGCCAGGTAATAGAGGTGCTGCTCCAGGCGTTTCTGCTGCGTCTGGGCCATAAGGCCTACGCTGCATACGCAAAACATAGTTATCGCTAGTATCTTTTTCATGGCTATTACGATTTTTTCTAGTAATACTTTATCACGCGGGTGTCGGTCTCTTTCGCCGCTCCCTCGTAGGTTATCTTTTCTATTGTGTTGCCCTTGGGGCTGACCGATGTCGAAACCGTCTCCGTCGCCGGCCCCTCGTATGTCCTCGTCGTCCAGTTCTTCTGCTTGTCAAAGTCGCGGTAGTTGAACCTCCACGTCGCGGGCCGTGTCACCGTCATCCCGCTCCGGTTCCGCGTCACCGGGTTTCCGTTGCGGTCGTAGGCGAAGCGGTCTTTCATCTGGTACACCATCTCCGTCCCTTCATAGCGGGTCGTTTCCAACTCGAAGAGCTGGTATTTGGCATTATATCGGTATTCCACCACCTGCTTCTTACCGCCGTCGGCGGTCTCGGTGATGTTCAGGTTCACCAGCTTGCTGCTGTCGTCATAACGCTCGGTGCGCACCACCACACGGTTGTCCTCCTTGTAGCGGGTGGTCACCGTCTTCAGCTCCAGCCTCAGCGTGTCGCCATCTCTCCCCTCTTTCTTGGCTTTCTTCTCAGCCTCCTGCTGACGTTTCTGCAGCACCGGCGAGATAGCACGACCCTTCCCGTCGCCGGCCGCTGCCGCCTGCTGCTTCGTGCTCACATACTTGTAGTCGTAGTCCTTGCGCAGAGGCTTGGTGCCCGTGGGGTCGTCGAAGACGATGGAGAGAGTGTCGCCCTTGGCGGTGTAGGCGAAGGTAGCGTGCCCTTCCGTGGGGACCTCCTGGTCCGCTATAGCATACCGCATCGAGGTCGTGCGGCCACTTTTCTTGTCGAAGGTGTATAAGGTGTCGTTCTTCCCGTCTCTTGGAACGAAGAGTTCCTCCCTCGAGCGCACCCATATCGGCGTGCCGTATTTGTCGGCCTTTGGCTGGAAGTCGAAGGTAGTCTTGCGCAGCAGCCGGTTCTTCTTGTCGTAGAAGGCGATCCAGTGCGAGAAGTGCTCCATCACAGCGTACTCCTCCCCTCCCCTCGCATAGTGGTAGTATGCCGCCACCGTCCCATCGGCATTATAGTCATACAGCTTCATCGAAGCAATATCCTGCTCCCCCTCGCCGTAATAGACCGTCTCCTCCAGCACCTTGCCCGTGCGCGAGAAGAGGTTGTTCTGCCTTCCGATGAAGTTGCCCTCCTCGTCCCAGTGCGCTTCCGTCACCGACTTCACGGTGCCCACGAGCTTGTAGTCCGACCTCAGCAGTCGCGAGTCTATAGACATCTGGGCCGACACCCTCGTGGCGGCACCAGCCAAAAAAAGCAATGTTATCAGTGCTGTATATCTCAATCGGAACATAGTTCGATACCTGTTAATCAACAAAAAAACGCCAAAAACATCTCTTTATTGCAAAGAATGTGTAAATTTGCAACCCGCAAAACTTTGAAACCTGAAACTTGAAACTCAAAACTAAACATACCCAGCCCGTCCATCTCAACCAGCACGTCAAGGTGCTCCTGCTCAGCGTCCTTGTGGGCCTCTGTTCCGGCCTCGCTGCCGTCGCGCTGAAGAATCTCGTCCATTTCGTCAACGTGAGCCTCCTCCGTGTCGGCTGGACAACAGTCCTCGGCGGCAACATCCTCATGCTGCTCTACCCCGCCGTCGGCATCCTGCTCACCATCCTCTTTGTCAAATATGTCGTCAAAGGGCAGATAGGCCACGGCCTCCCCGAGGTCCTCTATTCCATCTCGCGCAAAGGCTCCCTCCTTCCCGCGCGCAACACCTACACCTCCCTCATCGCCTCCACCCTCACCGTCGCCTTCGGCGGCAGCGTCGGTCTCGAGGCCCCCATCGCCTCCACCGGCAGCGCCATCGGCTCCAACATCGGCCGCCTCTTCCGTCTCGAAACCAAGAGCATCCGGCTCCTCCTCGGGTGCGGTGCCGCAGGTGCCATCGCAGGCATCTTCAAAGCCCCCATTGCCGGCGTCCTTTTCGTCGTCGAAGTATTTATGTTCGACCTCACCAAGACCGCCGCCATCCCCCTGCTTCTCTCCGCCCTCTCCGCCTCCTCCGTCGCCTACTTCCTCATGGGCAACGGCGTCCAGTTCTCCTTCCAGGTCGAAGATGTATTCAGTGTCAGCCAGATTCCCTACTACCTCGTCCTCGGCGTCATCTGCGCCCTCTCCTCCGTCTATTTCCTCCGCATCACCGACCGTGTCGAGAAGTGGATGGCCTCCATGAAGTCCAAGACCTCTCGCTTCGTCACGGGCGGTCTCCTCCTCGGCCTCATGATTTTCCTCTTCCCTCCCCTCTTCGGCGAGGGCTACTCCTCCCTCACCCAGCTCCTCAACGGCAGTGTCGAGACCCTCTTCCAAAACAGTATCTTCGAGCCTCTCATCTCCCCCGGCTCCTCTCCGATCTCCGCCCACTGGTCTCTCATCGTCATCGCCTACCTCCTCTTCCTCATCCTCCTCAAGGCCGTCGCCACTGCCGTCACCATCGGCTCCGGCGGCGTCGGCGGCACCTTCGGCCCCTCCCTCATCATGGGCGGCCTCACCGGCTATTTCGCCTTCACCCTCCTCTCCCTCGCCGGCTTCGACGGCCTCTCCCCCTCCACCTTCGCCCTCATCGGCATGGCCGCCGTCATGACCGGTGTCATGCAGGCCCCTCTCATGTCCACCTTCCTCATCGCCGAAATCACTGGTTCCTGGCAGCTCATGCTCCCCCTCCTCCTCACCTCCGCCGTCACCTACATCTGCGTAAACCCCTTCGAGAAACACTCCATCTACGCACGCGACCTCGCCAAGCACGGCGACCTCCTCACCCACGACAAGGACGCCTCCGCCTGGCAGCTCATCAACATGCGCGAGCTCATCGAGACCAACTTCGTCATCGTCCGCATCGGCGACACCCTCGCCGACCTCGTCGAAGCCATCAAATACTCCAAGCGCAACCTCTTCCCTGTCCTCGACCCCGACGACCGCTTCGTCGGCATCATCGTCCTCGACGACGTCCGCAAGCTCATCTTCTCACCCGAGCTCTACCACCGCTACCAGGTCACCGACCTCATGCAGCCCTATTCCGACCTCGACGTCGTCCATCTCAGCGACTCCCCCCAGCTCGTCGTCGAGAAGTTCCAGCTCTCCAACCGCTACAACCTCATCGTCCTCGACGACCACGACCGCTACGTCGGCTTCCTCTCCCGCGCCAACACCTTCTCAGCCTACCGTCGCTTCATCTCCGAATCCAGCGCCGAATAACCCCCCCCCCAAAAAAAGACGCCCCCCAAAAAAGACGCCCCCAAAAAAGAGGCGCCCAAAAATCATTTGTCTAATCACTAATCACCAATCACCAAAATCACTAATCACTAACTCACCACAAAACTCCCCGTAGCCAGCCGCGACATCAGCACGTTCCCCGCGCTCTCGTCCCTCAGCACATCCAGCGTGTACTCCTCCGCCGGCAGCTCACCCGTCTCCTCGTCCACCACCGTCAGGTTCGTCAGCCGCGAGTATGCCCCGGCGTCCTCCGCCTGCGGGTCCTCCCTCATGTAGTACGTCATCAGGTCATACCTCTTCGCCACCGCCACCTCCGATATCGGCAGCGTCACCAGCACCGGCTCCGCGCTCGTCACCTCCGTCCTCACAAACCGCGTCCCTATCGGCATCCCCACCGCGTCAAACGACCGCACC